>Ga0272446_1000068_pt1 | contig 126806 bp, 132 predicted proteins | sample YNPCB0061_FD_194587 | JGI IMG/M metagenome (GOLD analysis project Ga0272446, IMG submission 194587) | Hot spring microbial mat communities from Yellowstone National Park, WY, United States - YNP-CB-006-1 | ecosystem: Environmental > Aquatic > Thermal springs > Hot (42-90C) > Sediment | place...
GAAACAATTCAGCGCTACATTGAAGCTCAGGGCAAGAGTAATTGACCTTACTAGGGGCTAAAGCCCCCTGAGTTGGCTGTATCCCCTCGCTAAAGCGGAGGGGTTTTAGCCCGCCCACATCACTCCTGTGTTCTTGCGCTAGGGTAGAGTTACACTGCCGAGGTTGTTGCCATGACTGCCACCACTGATCTTGAAGGCTGTGCATTTTTAGCCGCTCAAGCAAAAGTCAAGTCCTATTTGGCATCTTGGTTTCAGTTAGGCAAGCGCGTCTGTATTTGGGGTGGGAAACAGCGACTCCTACCGCAGCCAGTGCTGCAGGGCGATCGCTACAGTCAAGCCTTTGAGGCGTGCTGGGCATTCTTAATGTCTGAGCACTCAGGAGACTGTTTTTTAGAAGACACGAATGAAACCATTGCGCAACTGCTGACCCAGTGCTGGGACATTACCCCCTGTGCCCGCTGCCAAATGCCCATTGCCTTGCCTTGTAATGGCTTACCACCGATTCACTGTCCCTGCGCTAGCCTTGGGAACTGGCCGAATTTTGATCTGCCCCTTCCCCGTGCCCCCATCAACCCCCGTACGCATCTGCTGTCGCTACAAAAACGCCTAGGGGTCTAGAGGGAATGGTGTGGGACGCTCCCCTACCCCCCGTGCTGCATCCCCAATGGCAATCTAGGCCACAGGTTTTGAAGCCCCAGTCCCTCCATCTGTGGTGGGTTCTTTTGCCGCGCCATCAACCCCGGCAAGCAGTTCTCCGCCAGTATCTGCGCCTCTATCTGCCAGATCTAGACGAGGCGCCTCTGCCCACCACGGCTTCAGGAAAACCCTATTTACCCCAGTTGAACTTTAATTGGAGTCACTCCCAAGAGATTGCGCTCCTTGCTGTCAGTGGTGCATGGGCGGTGGGTGTTGATATAGAAGTGGTGCGCCCCCACCCCCATCGCCCGGCGATCGCGCGGCGTTTTTTTGGTGCTGGGCTGCAAACAGCTTTAGCGGCTGCGCCTGAGGAGGAGCGCGATCGGGTATTTCTATACGGGTGGACCTACTACGAAGCGTGGCTCAAAGCCCATGGCGGCTCGCTATGGCAGTTGCCACCAGCCCTAGAACCCCACTATGCCTATCGCTTTGGGGTTGGCGATCGCGCTGTGGCTACTGTTGTCACCCTTTGCCCTGATCCGCCCGATGTGCAGTTTTTCCGGCTGCCACCGCACAATTGCGCATAAAAAATGCTGATGAAATGCTCATAGGCTCTCGCCCTCCCGCGTAAGGAACAGTACGATCAATGAGACCGTCCAACCAGCAATAACTGCGGCAAGAACACAGCAGAGCCGTTTAGACGTTTTGAGGAGTTGACTGATGAAACGCTTGCAAAAACTGGGCTTAGGCATTTTAATGATGGCTTGTTTTGGTGCGGCTGTTCCCCAGCCGGCTGAAGCAGGAATGTTTACCCAAACGGAGGTGGAGCAGTCGAACTATGTTGTCATGGCGGTTCCCATTGCCCGGGGGGGCTATCGTCTGTTAGTTGTGGAGCAAATCAAAAATACACGTCCCTGCTGGAGTGAATCTGGGAGCAATCCCATCGTTGTGGATCCCCTGTTGACCACCTTTGACTTTACGGGGATCTGTGGCCGTGCTACCGACAGCAATGGCTATTCCATTCGCGTTGCCCAGCAGGACTTAGGGTTGCAGTACAGCTTACGCATTGAGCAAGGCAACGGTGAACTCGTTCTTGTGGGCAGCAGCCACCGGGGTGGGCCTGCAATGGTGATTGGCCGCACCTATGGTATGCAAGAGGGGCAATTTCTGAAATTTATCTTGGAGCCGGGCTGGCGGCTGACCCGGCGTACCTACGAAGGGCGGGTTCTCGGCCATGTTTACTTCACAAACGATTCTTGGGAAGCGGCAACGGGTGCAGCCCCTACCTCGGTGAGCACCCAAGAGGTACCCCCACCCGTGCCTGTCAGCAATAAAGTCAACCAATTACCGACGTCAGCTGCCCCGATCTCCATCCCTGTACCTAGCCCCCAAAGCTAAGCAACTTGGCGAAAATGCGCCAGAAACTCCTGATTGCCAGCAGGGCCTAAAAGCGGGGATGGGGTCAGCCCTAGGCACGTCCATCCTTGTTCTACCGCCGCTGCAATGACCTGAGCCACAGCGTCGCGCCGTGCTTGGTCATCGCGCACCACTCCCTTCTTGCCGAGGCGATCGCGCCCCACTTCAAACTGCGGCTTAATCAGCGCAATTAATTCTCGGGGGGGCAGCAATAGGTGCCAAAGAGCCGGTAGAACCTTGGTCAAGGAAATAAAGGAGACATCCACAACCCCCAGATCCGGACGCGGATCCTCAGGGGCATAGAGGTCTGCCGCAGTGAGATGGCGCAGATTTGTGCGCTCTTTAAGCACAAGCCGTGGGTCTTGGCGTAGTTGCCAAGCGACTTGGCCGTAGCCCACATCAATGCCATACACCCGTTTTGCCCCTGCTTGCAGCAAACAGTCGGTAAAGCCGCCGGTTGAAATGCCGCCGTCAAGGCAGACGCGATCGCGCACCACGATGGCAAAGGTCTCTAGGGCATGGGCTAGTTTTTCACCCCCTCGCGACACGTAGGGGGATCGCGCCTTGATCTGAATTGTGGCATCGATCGCCACTAATGTGCCCGGCTTGTCAATGGGAACGTGGTTCACTTGCACGTCGCCCGCCCGAATCCAACGTTGTGCTTGTTGGCGGCTCTCGCACAGGTGCCGTTCCACCAAAAGGACATCGAGGCGTTCTTTTGCAGGAGTCATTGAGCGTTTTGGAGGAGGGCAAAGGAGAAGTACTGGTTCACATCCAGCGCCAGACCCCTAATGCTGGGCTGGCTAAAGAGGGTGGTTTGACTTTGCCACAACGGGATAAAGGCCACGGCCTCAGCATTTAGAACTTGCAGTTGGCGCAATAGCTCATCTCGCCGCTGGGGATTCGTTTCACGACGGCTGGCGGCAATGAGGGTATTGGCCTGGGGACTGTAAAAGAACGACCCCCAAGCGGCACTGGCACCACTGTCGCATCCCGCTGTGGTTGAACCGCGATCGCAGCTTAGAAATGGCTCTAAATAGTTATCGGGATCATAGAAATCCCCATACCAGTCCAGCATAACCAGCGGGTAAGCCCCCGTGTCCAGATTGCGGTAAATGGTGGCAGCGTCAGCACTGTCGAGCTGTACCCGCACGCGATCGCCCAAGTCACGCTCTAAGGAGGCCTTGAGAACAGTAGCCGCCAAAACATTACTAGGAATGTTGGCGCGATACCAGAGGTTCACAACAAGGGGGTGTTCCGCCGTCACGGCAGTCGCCTCTAGCCACTGAGCCACTGTAGCGGGCTGACCGTCCCCGTAGCGATCGCGAAACACTGGCTCACTCACCGGAAATAAGGTGGGGACAAGGGAATAGAGGGGAGCCACTGCCCCCAGAAACACCCGTTCCTCCAGCCGTTGACGATTGATGCTGGCCGCTAGCAGTTGCCGTGCCCCTAACTGATCCCAAGGGGGCTGCCGCAGGTTGAGGCTGAGCACCGTAATGGCATTTCCCTCGCCAGCGATCACGTGCCAGTGGTGGGTGCTGGCCTGCTGCTTGAGGGCGCGAATTTGATTCGGGTCCAATGCCCCAAGGGCAATATCTACACTGCCCGTGCGAAAGGCATTGTAAAGATTGGCGCTACTGGAGAAGACTTGCAGGCGAATCCCTTGATTGCGAGGGGGATCACCCCAGTATTCCCTAAAGGGTTTGAGGTGCACCCCATCGGTGCCGTAGGCGGCTAATTGGTAAGGGCCTGTCCCGACAAACTGGTTGGGCAGAAAGCGATCCGCCGCCGCTGCGTAGGCCGTTGGCGAAATAGCACACAGGCCACTAAAGGCCAGTAGGTGGGGCAAGGCTACAAAGGGTTCCTTGAGTTGAATTTCAAGGAGATCCTCCCGCAGTGCCCGAATGGCCGCCACGCGACCCGCCAAGAGCGAGGAGGGTTGGCCACCACTGTCCATAAACCGTTGCAGCGAAAACACCATGGCCGCTGCATTAAAATCCGTGCCATCGTGGAAGCGCACCCCCCGCCGTAGGGGAATCCGATAGGTTAGGCCATCCGCGCTGACCTCCGGTAACGCTGTTGCTAACTGAGGTACAAGTTCATGGCTGTTGGGGGCATAGGTATAAAGGCGATCGCCCATATTGTAAAGAAGTAACCCGGCAAGGGTTTCGTAGGCATCGGCAGGATCTAAGGTACGCAGGCGAGCCGTAGTGCCAATGACAATGGTGTCGCGCTCTGGAGTGCCCACGAGGCGATCGCCCCCACAGGCTCCCAAAAAAACAATGAAGAACAGTGCAACGCCTAACCAAAAGAGTCGCTGCCAACAAAACCGAGACATCAACACCAAAAAAAACTTAGACGAAAGGGCGAGCGATGGGATTCGAACCCACGAATGGTGGAACCACAATCCACTGCCTTAACCTCTTGGCTACGCTCGCCATGCTTCTTAAGCTAGTCTTTGATTGTAACATTTTGGCTTTTATTTCTCCATGGGTCTGCCTCTTAATTCACGTTCTTACTATTCATGGTTAGCTGGGGGTGTTGCCCTCACCGCCGTGGCCGCCGGGGTCACCAACCCCACCCCTGCCGATTACCAGCGCCGTGCCACCACGGAAATTCATACGTTTCTGCTCACCCACGTGTGTCCGCAGTTGATGCAGCAAACGACGGCGATCGCGCCGTTAGTCATAGACACCTGCGAAGACTTAGAAGTGGGAGCGGCTGAGGAGATTGAGCGCTACATTGCTTACCATACTCGCGCCTATAATCTTGGGGTGGCCACCCTATTTGTGACCGAGTTACCGATCCAAACCGTTTGGAGCCTCGGTGCCTTTGGCCAGATTGTGCCCCTCCCCCTGAGCTAGCTACGGAACAGCCGACAGTACTGGGTTTCGTGCTGCATACTGGCCAAGGCCAAACCAAGGGTACAACTTCCTAAGTCATCATCCGTGCACTGCACACTCTGCTGCACAGCCGCACCTAATTCACACTGAAGCTGCCGCAGGAGAACTTGCCCCGCCGTTTGTCCCAAGGGAATCAGTTTTACCCCAGCACCAATGAGGGTGCTCAACCAACTGTGGAGATACCCCAATACCGCCGTTTCCAGAGGAATGGCTGCCATGGCCGCAGCAATACTAAAGGCAATACTCGTATTCCACGGGTAGGGATGCGCTGTGGGCAGTTCCGCCGGCAGGCGATCGCCCTCAAGGGTCTGTACCAGTTCCATCAACGCCGTCCCCATCTGCCAGTTCTGCGCCCGCAGTTCCTCAGTTTCCCGCGCCGCCGAAAGCCAGGCATTCCAGTACCGCAGCCGCTCTATATCGGTTGCCATAAACGCTCGATAGGCTCTGACCATCACCGCAGCCTCCAATTGAGCGCTGCCCGCCTTCAGCTCAAAGGTCAGCCAGTCTTTAAGGGCACTGGCCGTGGTTAACTGTTGCTGCGCTACCAGCGTTTCCAACCCTTCAGAATAGTTAAAGCCGCCAATGGGTAGCGCTGGACTCACCCACTGCAACAGGGTTAAAAGCGATCTATCCGTGAGCATGGGAGGGGTAGGCTCCGCTTTCGGGGCAAAAGGCAGCGATCTCAAAGGTGACCGTTAGCCCCCGCTGCTCCAGCAATGTTTGCAGTACCGGATCTGCCCCAAGGCGCAGATAACTGGCATGGATCTCGAGGGGCACATGGCGATTGCCCAAATGGTAAGCAGCCTGCAGCAAGGACAATGCATCCGCTCCCTTGACCCGAAGCGTGGGTTCCGGCTTGGCCAGAACTTTGGCCACAACGGTACCATCGTCCGTCGCCACGAACTCTCCGGGGCGCAGGATCGTTCCCCGCGATAATTTCAAATACAATGCCTGCCCCTCCTCGCTTTGGCAGTAGAGACGACTGCGACACCGCTCTTCCGCCGTTAGGGCAAGGTGTAAGCAGCGGGCAGCCGCCAAGGGTTCCGAACAACGTTGGGTCAGCGTTAACATTACATTAAAGTTAATTCGACAATCTTATCAAAGCGAAACCCCTTCACAAGCTGCTGTAGCCCCTCAATCAATATCGCTTCTTCCAGGGGAATATCGGCAATTAATTCCTGAATCCGCTTGCTGTTGAGTTTCTTGGCCGCCTGTTGCAATTCGGCAATCCACGGGCGAGGCATCACCATGAGAGCGGCAGGATCAAGGGTCACCGGCCGGGGCGTGGCAGGAACCGCAGCGATCGCCAGCGTGTCATAGCGATACTTGAGAGCGAGGTGGTGGGCAAGGCGCTCAAGAATCGTTTGGGGACGGAAGGGCTTGGCGATATAATCGTCACAGCCAATGTGGAGCAGTTCTTGCTTATCGTGCTCAAAGCTACTGGCCGTCACGGCTAGAATTTTTGGAGACTGCTCGCCGCCGTGGGATTTAATATAGCGGGTAGCGGCTTTGCCGTCCATCACTGGCATCCGAATATCCATTAAAATAGCGTGGGGGTGCCAAGCCTGCCACTGCTGAATGGCCTCCTGACCATTTTCGGCTTCGCGGCACTGAAACCCCAATGGCTCCAGCAACTGCACAAGTAGCTGACGGTTTTCCGCGAGATCGTCCACCACCAGAATTCGCACCTCAGCCGTGGGGTCTGCCAACCCAACAATGGAACGGGGAGTTTCCTCCCGTAGATCTTGGGTCTCCCCTAGGCCAACCGTAATCTCAAACGCAAAGTGGCTGCCGTGTCCTTTTTCACTGTGGACGTGAATATCCCCCCCCATCAGTTGCACAAATTGGCGACTAATGGCCAGCCCCAGTCCGGTGCCCTCGCTCACTTTTTTGCTACTGCTGGTTTGCACAAAGGGCTGAAAAAGCTGGCTCACCTCCTCTTCACTCATGCCAATGCCCGTATCGCTCACTTCAAAGGCTAGGCGCGGCGGATCGGTAGCGTGGTAGTGCACCTTGAGCGCCACCCCCCCGTCCTTCGTAAATTTAATGGCATTGCCAAGGAGGTTCACCAAGACCTGACGCAGTTTCATTTCATCAGTTTTGATGGCGGGGGGTAACTCTGGCGGCAGATCAAAGAGCAAGCGCAACCCCTTGGCTTCGGCGCGCACCCGTAACATGTCCCGCAGGGTGTCGAGCATCCGCTGCAAATCAAAGGTCGTTTCTTGCAACGTAATCCGTCCCGCTTCGATTTTGGCCATGTCCAACACATCGTTGATCAAGCCCAGCAGGTGCTCACCGCTGCGATTAATGGTTTCAAGGGTTTTGCGGTGCTGAGCGCCAACGGAGCGATCGCCAAGGAGAATTTGACTAAAGCCGAGAATGGCATTGAGGGGCGTACGCAGTTCATGGCTCATGTTGGCCAAGAAAATACTTTTGGCCTTATTAGCAGCTTCTGCGGCGTCCTTTGCTTTAATGAGTTCCTGTTCTGCCCGTCGTCGTTGATAGGCCGCAAGACTAATGGTGACAATATCCGCCACATTAGAGACAAAGCTGCGCTCTTCCACAAGCCAGACGCGCGGTTCCGCCACCTGCTCAACGCAGAGAATGCCGAGCAGTTGACCATTAAAGACAATGGGGGCATCAATCAGGGAGCGCACGTCATAGGTCAGGGCATAGTCCCGCAGTTCATGGGTGCGGGGGTCAGCAAGTAAATCGTCCACCACGAGTGGTTCGCCCTTTTGCAGCAGCTTGAGATACTCAGGATAGATGGGCTGGCGGTTGTGCTGTGGCTCTTGGCCAGTGGCAGCATCGTACTGAGCAATGCACAGGAGATGATCCCCCTGTAACTCCCATGCGGTCACCCGCTTCACCTTGAGGGTGGTAGCCGTGGCCTGAATAATTTCCTGCAGCGCCTTACGAAAATTGCCTTGCTGAACGTGGGGAGACTGGCTCAATCGCACCAAGGCTTCATTGTGGGTGTACAGAATCTTTTCTTTCTGGAGGAGTTGAGTGTTGGCCGCCGCCAGTTCCGCCGTGCGGTGAGCCACTTCCTCTTCAAGGCGTTGGTTAAAGCGATGAAGTTCGCTGAAATTTGCCTGAAGTTGCCCGGCCATATCCACAAAGGTGCGCCCCAAGTTGCCAATTTCATCTTTGCCAGTGGTATCCACACCCCCACTGATGTCTAAATCGCCAGCGGCAATTTTGCGAGCCGCGCTGTCCAGCTTTTGGATGGGTTGCACCATATAGCCGGTAACCAGCCATGTCACAATGCTAATCAGGCCAAAGGAGGTGACGAGAATCAGTAGGCCAAACCGGGTTTCTTGATGGACAAAGGCAAGAAATTCTGCCTCATCAAGGCGAATGGCTAAGCTCCACTGGGCTTGGGAAATTGGGGCATAAAAGATCCACTGTCGTCGGCTTGAGCTCCAGTCCTGCATCCAGCGATGACCGGTTTGGCCAGCTACCATCGCCGCCCCTAGTTCTTTCAAATCTGACCGATTCTGTGCCTGGGCAACCTCAAAAACAGACTGTCCGATGTAGGTCTGATCGCCATGGAAAATAACCTGTCCCTGATGATCCAGCACAAAAAACTGCGCTTCTTGCAACCCCTCAATATCTATCTGCTCTTCAAGGCTCTCTAGGGCAACATCTACGGTGGCAACACCACGAATTTGGCCGTTGCGACGAAATGGTGCTGAGAAGGTGACCATGAGGGCATTGCCAGCCCCCTTATCAAAGTAGGGTTGACTCCAGCGGGCTTGACCTGTCCGTACAGCCTCGCTATACCACTGCCATTGGGGCTCGGTGTAGTCATAGACTTGCCCTGTGTCCACCTTGCGCAGTTGATTCCCCTGCTTAAACACGTAGGGGCAAAAGAGGCGTTTTTGGGGTGAAAAGCTGTAGGGGGCAAAGGCGATCGCCGACCCGTAGGTCAACGGATTCAGTTGTACGTTTTTTGTTAAGAACTGATAAAGCTCTGCCTCACTAGCCGTGGGAAGCGCTTCAAGGGCATGAGCCGTTGTGCTGGCTAGCTCTGCTATCTGTCTCAAGTTGTCGTTAAACTGCGTCGCATACAGCACCACCAAATGCTGCTGCCATTCCTCGTAATCAAGGGTATTGCGGCGCACGATGCGGGAGCGAATGTACAAAAACAGCCCTGTATAGATCACCACAATGGGTAACAGCGTCCACAGCAAAAGTTTGTGGCGGAAGGATAATTGACCCACCATGGCGATCGCCCTCCAAGGATGCGGCGCAACTGAATGTCTCTATCCTAGGGTGAGACAGACTGCAGGGTGTTGCAAATGCCTACTGGTGAAAAAAGTCGAGGAGAATGCGCTGATGCATACTCCCCAGGGGGCGGGGTTCCCCAAGGGTGGTGGCAAAATGAACCCCCTGCACCACGGACGCATAGGGCACCAAATCCATCCCTTGGCCTTCCTGTAGATCAAGCGCATCGAGGCCACAGGTTAAAGGGGCAACAAACACAGACCGTCGCGCATAGGGATCCACATAGTCCCCAAAAAACCTGCATTCAGGAAGGCGATAGCCAATTTCTTCATAGACTTCCCGCACCACTCCCATTTCAGGGGTTTCGCCGGCCTCTAAGTGACCGCCAAATAAGCCCCAGTGCCCGGGGTAAAGAATCGTTGCAACGTCATCGCGCAACTGCATGAGGACGCGATCGCCTTGGTAGAGAATGGCAAGGGAAACGTGGATCAGTGGTGATGCGGCCATACATCTGAAGTATTTGGTATCCAGAGACACCTTAACCCATGACTGACATTTGTAAAGTAAAATGGAAGCTATCTATCCCCTAGATGTATCAGACCGTGCAGCGTAATCTTCCCTAACCCCTACCATTGAGACCTGTTTGAGACCCATGCGCTGCCTAGGGACAATCCAAGAAACCACCGTTAAGTGCCCTATCGTTACTCCTCCTATAGCAATTGTTGTACGAACTCATCCCTTGCATAAGATTTTACAAACTGGTATATAGTGGCACACTCTTAAGATTGTCTTAATATTTTCTTGGGGGTTGTCGTATCGGTTTATTCGTTTTGTGGAGTTTGTTGTGTTATGTTTTATCGCTTAGCCGAGCAACATCGCCAGTTTATCCGAGATCTGGTCTTGAATTTGCAAGCCTTAGCCACTGCCCTTGAGCATCGTGGGTTCATGGCCTCGTGCTACACCTGTGGTGGCGAGCTGAACAGTGCCTCCTTCATGGTCAGTTTGGCCGACAACCACCTCATCCGCTTTTTAGTGTCGGACTATGGCATTACTTGGACAGAAATGCGCGATGATCGCGAACTCATGAAATTAGAGGGGGCAGATGCCATTAATCAACTGCAAGAATTAGCCAACCTCTTAAAACAATCCCCCATCGTAGCAGTCACGGCCTAGGCGCTGCCGGTTATTCCTAAGGCTGACCATTCCCTGAGCTAGCAACAACGCTGTAGTGCTAGGTTAGAAATACACCTTGGCCTCTGCGTTGATCCCACGCCATAATCCATGACCGAATTGTCTTTTAATTGGCAGCATCAGTACCTCTACGTTAACCAAGTTCGCCTGCATTACGTCACCCAAGGCACAGGTGATCTCGTCGTTTTGCTCCACGGTTTCCCGGAATTTTGGTACTCGTGGCGATTCCAAATTCCCGTTTTGGCGCGGCATTTCAAGGTGGTGGTGCCAGATTTGCGGGGCTATAACGACTCTGATAAACCTAGCCACGGCTATGATCTCGATACCCTCAGCCAAGATGTGGTTGCCCTCATTCAGGAACTGGGCTACGAGCGGGCGCATATTGTAGGCCACGACTGTGGCGGGCTGATTGCTTGGCATGTGGCGGCTCGCTTCCCCCAGATGGTGCAGCACTTAGTGGTACTGAATACCCCCCATCCCTACCGCACAGGTCAAGAACTGTGGCAGCACGTAGAGCAGTTTTGGCGCACTTGGCCACTGTTGGCCTGTCATATTCCTGGGTTGGCAGAATACTGGCTCGGCCAAAATTTACAGGGCTTTCTCCACGATCTGTTTCAGCGGTACTCCATTCGCAAGGCAGCTTTTTCCACAGAGACGTTGCAACTGTACCAAGCGGCTCTCGAAAAGGCGGGGGCGATCGCCGCTGTCCTCAAAAGTTATCGCCACCTATGCTCCCCCCAGCAATGGTGGCAGTTGTTGCAACAGCACAGAGAAGCCATTACTAGCCCCACCCTCGTCCTCTGGGGAGCCGATGATCCCCTTGCGCAACCAACCCTTGCAGACGGTATGGGACAGTGGATTCATGCCCCATGGCGACTCAAGTGGTTGCCGGAGTGTGGCCATTGGGCACAACAGGAAGTTCCCGGCCTTGTCAATCGTGAACTCCTCGCCTTTTTACGGACATAAAAAATCCCTCCCCCACCTTGGGAGAGGGACGCCTGCGAAGGGTTCAGCCTAAGCTAACCACTCCAACACCGCTTCTTCTTTGGTATTAGTGCGGCGCTCAGGGGTTTCGCGGGTGAACTTCATGTGGATGGCACGGTTTTGCTCGCCATCTGCCGCCACCGCCAAAATTGGGAAGTCAATCAACCCATCTTGGAACGACATCTGGAAGCGGAAGGTGCCATCGGGGTTCAGCTTAATGGGGCGACCACCAATGGTGACGGTGGCATCCGGCTCAGTGGCACCATAGACAATGAGTTCTGCGTCTGCCACTAACCAGAACTTGCGGGGACGGATCGGTGCTGCCGAGGCTGAGAAGCCTACCCCTGACATTGTCAGGCCAGAAACAGTGGGGACTGCCCACAACCCCACGCCCGAGGGGAACACGTAGGAGCTAATGGCCATTTCTGGCAATTGCGAGATAGAACTGGGAACTTGGTGCATAGAACCAAAGAGAGACCCGGCGACCCGTTGTGCCTCTGCCCCTTCCGCCATGGCAAAGATGCCTTCGTAAATGGGGTTGGGTTCTGCGGTACCCGCTAGGGGTGCCCCTAGATCAAAGAGGGTCTTGCCCCGCAAATCCATGTCCCAATCCACGGTAATGAACTGATCCCACACCCAATCGGAGGGATAGGTCGGCGGGATATGAACCGGGGCAGAGCGTGCCAACACTAACCAGCGCCCATCGGGGCAACGATAGCCAATTTCGACAACATAGTCGCGATCGCTGACGGGGATAGGTAAGTACCACTCTCGCGCCAATTCATCGCAGGGATACTCTTGGACACTGTGGGGAATTTGACTGTCGAGGTTGATATTGGTGACATCGTACAGGCGCAGAGCCAGTTGCTGCCCGCCTTGGCGACGCAGATCTTCACGGTGCTCGTTAGGCACATCCCAGTAGGCATAAGCCCACTGCGGATCTCGGGGCATCAGGACAATGCGGCTTTCGCCGTAGCCGCCGGGTAAATCCCCCAGCCCTTCATCCACTGTGGCTAAAAGAACCTCATCTTGAGCAGGACCGAGATCGAATTTTGCTGCTTCCACTTTTTCTTGCGACTCCAATTTAGAGGGGACAGGTTGTACCGGAATCGTAGTTGTTCCGTTGGCTTCTGCCTGTTTTTCACGGATGGCAGCGAGGAGTTGATCTTTACGCATACGGCTATAGCGGGACACTTGCAGTTCACTGGCGACTCGCCGCAACTGCCGCAACGTCATTTCTTCTAAGGGGGGGCGATCTTTCGGCATAGGTGCCTCCTAAGTAGTGTTGATAGACCTTGCTATCCCTTGCCCTTCATATTTGGCAAAAAAAATCCGCGCCGTCAAGGCAATAAAACGTAACATTGACCAACCGATACGTAATTCCCCGAAATTCGGGGATCGTATGTCATGAATCTATGACATTTGTAGCGACTGGGGATCACACGCGTTTCATTCCTGCGGCGGCAGGGATGTCGTTGGGGTACGGGGACAAAGAGTATAGTAAGAACTAAGCCGTACCCGCGTGGGTCTATTTCGTTGCTGTGATGGGTTCAACCATGACAATTGCCTCTAGCCGCTGCCTCGCCGATCTGTGCCGCGCCGACTTCCCGATTTTGGCGCAGCGGGTTCACGATCGCCCCTTAATTTACTTTGACAATGCCGCCACCTCCCAAAAGCCTCTGGCGGTCTTAAATGCTCTTGAGACTTACTATCGCTGCTACAACGCCAATGTTCACCGTGGGGTGCACACCCTCAGCGCCCAAGCCACAACGGCCTACGAAGGGGCGCGGGAAACGGTTGCTCGCTTTATCAATGCCTCTAGTGCTGCCGAGGTTATCTATACTCGCAATGCTAGCGAAGCCATTAACTTGGTTGCCCGTAGTTGGGGGATGACGACGCTGGAGGCGGGGGATGAGATCATCCTCTCGGTGATGGAGCACCACAGTAATTTAATTCCATGGCAGTTTGTGGCGCAGCAGACGGGTGCTTGCCTTAAATTTGTGGAGCTGACCCCAGAGCAGACCTTTGATCTGGCGCATTATGAAGAGTTGCTCAGCGATCGCACCCGTTTGGTGGCGGTGGCTCATGTCTCGAATACCTTGGGCTGCCTCAACCCCATTCCGGACATTGTCCGCCTTGCCCATGCCAAGGGAGCGCGGGTACTGGTGGATGCCTGCCAAAGTGTGCCCCACCTGCCCATCGATGTGCAGCAGTTGGGCTGTGATTGGCTGGTGGCCTCTGGTCATAAAATGTGCGCCCCTACCGGGATCGGTTTTCTGTGGGGGCGGGCGGAGTTATTGCGGCAGATGCCCCCATTCCTCGGTGGCGGTGAAATGATTGCCGATGTTTTTCTTGACCATGCCACCTACGCCGATATTCCCCACAAGTTTGAAGCGGGTACCCCCGCCATTGCCGAGGCGATCGCCCTCGGGGCAGCTATTGACTACTTAAACCAATGGGGGATGGAGCGCATCCACGCCTACGAGCAAGAGCTAACAGCGTATCTGTTTGAGCGATTGCAGACCCTACCCAATGTCACCCTCTACGGCCCAACCGCTGGCGAGCGAGCAGCCTTGGCTAGCTTTACGGTGGCCCAGGTTCATCCCCACGATCTCTCGACGATTTTGGATCAAGCGGGGATTGCCATCCGGGCGGGGCACCACTGCACCCAGCCGCTACACCGCTATCTAGGTGTGCAATCGACGGCACGAGCCAGCCTGTACTTCTACAACACCCGCGAGGAAATTGATCAGTTTATTGTGGCGCTTGGCGAAGCCATTGACTTCTTTGGGGAGGTTTTTGCCTAGGGGGTTAAGCGCAGGAGTTCCTTGGCCTGAGTCTCAAAGCCGGCACTGCTGAGGGCACGGTAGGCGCGGTCTGCATCTTCAACCCGGAACTGTGCCCCCAAGCGCACGTACTGATGGTGGCGGCCATCGGTCACCTTCACGACCACCGGTACCTTGGGTAGCTCTCCTCCCTGTTGCTTGAGTACCTCCGCCAGACGATTCTGTGCCTGAATGTCATTGGCTTTTTCAACCGGCAACTGTACGATGACCAGTTTCACCTCTTCCAGCGGTTCGGCATCTTCAATGACGAGTTGGAGGCGCTCATCCCGCTGATCCACGGTGCCCCACACCAGTAAGCGGTGATCCACACGCAAGTGCTCGTGAATCCGTTCGTAGGCTTTGGGAAAGATAACTGCCTCTGCTTGGCCGGTGAGGTCTTCTAGCTGGGCGATCGCCATGCGATCCCCCTTTTTAGTCGTGATCGGCTTTAACTCAGTAATTAAGACAATGGCACTAATCGTGCTATCGGCACTGGCGTGCTCTAAATCCCCCAAACTAACGGGGGCAACCATGGCCGCAGACCGATGTACATCCTTGAGGGGATGGTTCGAGACGTAAAAGCCAAGGAGTTCTTTTTCCTGCCGTAATTTCTCGGATTCGGGCAAATCTGGCACGGGCGGAGCCGTAGGAGCCGGATCATAGCTGCCCGTGGGTTCAGTGCTCGTGCTGCCCCCCAGCAGATCAAAGAGGTTGACCTGGCCAATCGCCCGATCTTTGGCTCGCCCTTGCGCCCACTCCAGCACCAACGGCAGATCCGCAAGGAGTTGGTTGCGGTTCCGTTGCGGATGCAGCTCATCCATGGCTCCACAGTTAATCAATGCCTCGATGGCACGACGGTTGAGGACACGGCTATCGACGCGATCGCAAAAATCCCCAAGGCTTTGAAACGCACCGCCGCGCTCTCGCGCTGTCAGGATGGCTTCGATGGCTCCCTGCCCCACATTGCGTACCGCCGATAAGCCAAAGAGAATTTTTTCGCCCACTGGGGTAAAGTCAATTCTGGAACGATTGACATCTGGGGGCAGTACCTCAATCCCCATACTCAAGCACGTGGCAATGTAGCGCTGCACCTTATCTTGATCGCCACTCGTGGAGGTGAGCAGCGCCGCCATGTACTCTACGGGAAAATGAGCTTTGAGAAAAGCCGTTTGGTAGGTGACGTAGCCGTAGGCGGTGGAGTGGGACTTATTGAAACAGTTGGCAGCAACCACCCCGTTGGCCAGCAAGAAGTTATGATCTCCGGCCAAACCAATATCGTAAACTGCCTCCCAGCCAATCACCCGTCGGCCAATAATTTTCATAGGTTTGCCCGCTCCAATAACCGCTGCTCTCTATTCTAGGCATGGCACCGCGGGCAGATCGGGCAGGCGCAGATCCCGCAAAGGCTGACCCGCTAGGCAACAGTAATAGGCCGTGAACCAATCAGGGGTTTGCACCCCCACACTGGCCAATGCCGCCACCGTCGGAAACGGCCACAGCCGATCAAAAATGACCCCCTGCTGCCAGCTAAATTGCAGAAAGTAACAACCGACCGGGGCATTGAGGGCGCTCAGTAATCGCCGCCCAAGACCATAGAGCTGTTGCCGGTCACGATCCGCGGTATGAATTGGTACCTGCCACTGCCCCGCCACCAGACCGAACACCTCGCCAAAGAGCGTTCCCTTAGCCGTTTGGGCAAGGGGTAACTGATAGGTGCCGCCCTCGGCCACCCGAATCCCCCACTGCGCCACCTGAGCACGCAACGCTGCCACTGCCTGACACTGCTGCCACACTGGCAAGGCTAAGGGTGCCATAAACGTGAGGCTGTAGTCTAGCTGTTGTAGCGAGGGAGTGTAGGTGTTAGGGGCACTCAGCACGCCCACCTCAATTACGGCTGCCGGATGGGCTTGTCTCAGGAGCGGTACCACCTGATCCACCGTCTGCTCGTAGGACAGCTCGTGTTCGCTAGGCTGTGCGCTACACCAAATGTAAATTCTTCTGGCATTCGTCTGATGCATCATGGGCTGTCTCCAGTGTTTAGATGAAAACGTCAGTATCCTTCACCACAGACCCCAATGCAACCTTTTTAGGTGCCAAGAAGCAAGCCTATTGTCGTCTAGTACAGTTGTGTAAACTACTCCCAGCTAAAGCAGGGAGCTTTTAGTAGCCCTGCAGTTAGCAAGCCAACCGCGAGCCTCTGGGGTGGTTTACAACACCCCCAATCGACCGTTACCAGTGCCTTGAACAACCGTTTCTGGTGTCCGCAATACAATTATAACCTAAAACAACTGAAGTTGCTAAAGGAGCTTTCCTCCCCGCACTGAAGTACGGGGCTTCCAGCCCTACCCGATGTGACATCGAAAGTAGAACAGCGTATTGGTTTGCAACAAACTTGAGTGCTGAGGTATTGAGTGATGAAGACATTGGGAGCATTTATCGCCAACGCTGGCGGGTTGAGTGAATGTTTTGATTTGCAAAAATGCATCTAAAGCCAAACCAAATGCTATTAAAACATGAGCGAGGAGCGCTGTTTCAAGCCTTCATAACCTTGATTGTGTATTTAATCTTAGTGTTGTTAGACAGTCCGAAGATATATCCACAGCAACTACTAAATAAATTGAGATATACGCTCATTGTGACACGAGAGGAACAGAACGTGTACCGTTGGGGCAGGCGGTACCTGATAGGGGCTTCACTGCAGTAGAAATATTAAATTTTGTGCAGAATTTAACACCTGTGGTAGGTATCAATGAATTGATGATGACAACTGACACACATGTAATTTTGCTTACCTCCTCTCTTACCATTCTTACAGATATGAGTAGATTGGCATTCTGGGCATTGTATGAGAACTCATCCTAATTTCTCCCTTTATGATGCAACGCCGTATTTTGGGGCTAGGGTAACGATATTTTGCGGTGGGTAACATTCTGTATCGAAATTAGCTGTAATTTTTTTAAGCGTAGCAATCGCTTTACAATAAAGGTATGAACTAAGAAGGATCATGCTTTCTCAGACGCTCATTCACACTTATTAACAATAATTCTTCTGCGGGGGATAAACGTTCGTTCCTAGCTGCCTATAGTCTTTAGTTTCAACAGAAATACTAGGGCTTTTGATCATTTCTCAAACTGCTTTTGAGGAATTGAGGCAGGTAACATACGTCTCCGGCGGGGGAAGGCGGGGGTTACTATGCTGTATTCTATCTTTGGACGGCAGTCATTTGCCGTGAGCCTTGTGGTGGCTTTATTAGCTGGGTTACAGATGTTCTGCATACCAATGGCATCTAGTCAGAACTCTGCGTCGGGAACCCTTAGCGTTGAAGCCGTAGTCATCAATAGTTGTAATATAAACCGCTCGGTGGCGGCGGGATTACAGCGATCGCCCAATAATGATCGCCGTCTTGAGTGTTGGCACCCTAGCAATCGCCAAGATAATGCAGTCAAACCGGAGGTTCACTTAATCAATGAAGGTGAGGGGCAACATCGAGTACTGGTGGTTTACTAATTGACCCAGCGGGTTAGGGAAACGTTTTTGCTGAAACGTCCCTCTATAATGCCAAGATACTGAATATTTCTAAGGTTCAAGGGATGAGGTAGCGGAACGTGTTGTTGTCTCAGCATAGTGACCTGTGGCGGCGGGGGGCAGTGCTCGTTGCGGTTACCGCTTCAACGCTATTGGCGACAGCGTCTTTACAGGCGCAAACTCTACAGGGCGATCGCCTCAATTTGAACGGGCGCGATTATCCTGTGGCCTGGAGTCAGTGGATGAACGATCAAAATCAACAGATCACTGGCATTAGCGATGGCGCCCTTGCCAATCGGTTTGGCCTACTCCTAGGTGATACCAGTGATCCGTGGCAGCAGCCCGTGGCTTGGTTTCAAGAGCAATTTAGCCCCTTGGCCGTTCGCTTTAGCCCAAATGGGATGTACCGCTACCTAGACATCACCCCACTGATCCAGCAGCACCAGTGGCAAGTGCAGCCTCAGGGTACAACGCTGCGGATTACTACGCCCCCCAGTCGCATCCTTAGTTGGCGGCAGGGTCGGCAACCCTGGGGCGATCGCTGGGTCTTTGAGCTAGATCGACCAACCCCTTGGCAGGTTAATCGCCTCACCTTTAGTCGCACGGGCACCACCCCCCGGGATCTCAGCTTAACCATTGAAGCCAGCGGTCAGTTGGCCGCTATTGCGGGGGTAAAAATTACAGCGGCAGCCAATCGAACCGTATTGGAAACCCAAATCGGTGGGACGACTCGGCCAGTGGCCTCCATGCTGTTGAACCCACCGCGCCTCGTGATCGATTTCCGCAATGATGCCCCCCCAGCCCGCACAATTCAGTGGGCACCCGGCCTTCGCTGGCAGGAGCAGACCGTCAATTTGGGGGCACGCCAGTTTCCCGTCAGCCTGTTAGTCATGACCCCCCAAACGCCCGGACTGCGAATCCGCCCGCTGTGGATGAATTCAGCCACCGTAGTGGGGCTGGCAACCCTACCAGAACTGGCACAACGCTGGCAAGCTGCGGCTGCCATTAATGCAGGGTTTTTTAATCGCGATCGCCAAGCTCCCCTTGGCGCCATTCGCAGTGAGAACCAATGGATCTCAGGCCCCATTCTCAACCGTGGCGCCATTGGTTGGAATGACACGGGTCAGATCGTCGTTGGTCGTCTGAGCCTGCGGCAAACCGTTACGACGCCGAGCGGTGCACTGCCCATCGTCACCGTTAACTCTGGCTATGTTCAGGCGGGTCTTGCCCTTTATACCCCGGCGTGGGGGGCAAGCTACACCCCCAAAACAGGGACTGAAACAGTGATTACGGTTCGCAATGAACAAGTCATCAGCCAACGTCCCGTCAGCAGCAACCAGCCCCAAGCCGTAGCAATTCCCCGAGATGGTTACCTACTGGTTGCACGCAACTTTGACTCTGCCCTCGGTAACTTTCCCCCAGGAGCTGCCCTCCAAATTAATACGAGTGCTGTGCCCGCTAGCTTCGATGGCTTTGCCAATATTATGGGTGCCGGACCACTCCTTGTTGAGCAGGGACGAGTGGTTCTCAATGCAGCCCTTGAGCAATTTGGTGCCGGTCTAGATGCCCAAGCCGCCCCCCGCAGTGCCATGGGGAATCGCAGTGATGGCAGTATTGTTTTGGTAACCACCCATAACCGTGTGGGTGGCCCGGGCCCCACCCTAGGGGAATGGGCACAGGTGGTACAGCAATTAGGCTTAGTGAATGCGGTGAACCTCGATGGCGGTAGCTCAAGCGCCCTTTACCTAGGGGGTGTATTGGTGGATCGGCACTCAGTGACAACCACCCGCGTGAATAATGCCATTGGTGTGTTTTGGCAACCTACACCTTGACCCCCTCGGACTCTATCGGGATGACAGGATTTGAACCTGCGACCCTCTGCTCCCAAAGCAGATGCGCTACCAAGCTGCGCTACATCCCGCAACTACCTACCCTAGCTTAGCATTGAACCCACGCAACTCATCGTTGTCTATGGAGAGCTTTAAAAATTTCTGGAACAAGACCTGCCCCTATCCAATCCCGTCTGCGGTATGATAACGGAAGTCTTGCTATCCCAGTGTATGTGTTAGGAGAGTTCGCAATGACAACGGCTACTGCAACGACCGTACTGGACTACACCAGTGACAGCTATAAAGATGCCTATAGCCGCATCAATGCCATTGTCATTGAAGGGGAGCGGGAGGCTCACGATAACTATCTTCAACTGGGTGAACTGCTACCACAGCACACGGACGAGCTGGTGCGTTTAGCAAAAATGGAAGCCCGCCACAAAAAAGGCTTTGAAGCCTGTGGTCGCAACCTGAGTGTTACGCCAAACATGGAGTTTGCCCAAGCATTCTTTGCGCAGCTACACGGTAACTTCCAAGCGGCAGCGGCTGAGGGCAAAATTGCAACGTGCCTGTTAATTCAAGCCCTGATTATTGAATGTTTTGCGATCGCCGCCTACAACATCTACATTCCTATGGCTGATCCTTTTGCCCGTAAAATTACAGAGGGGGTTGTGAAGGACGAATACACCCACCTCAACTTTGGCGAAGTGTGGCTCAAAGCTAATTTTGCAACAGTGAAAGCAGAGCTAGAGCAGGCCAACCGCGACAACTTACCCATTGTGTGGAAGATGCTCAACGCCGTGGAGGCGGATGCCAAGGTGTTGGGGATGGAAAAAGATGCCCTCGTCGAAGATTTCATGATTCAGTACAGTGGTGCCCTAGAAAATATCGGCTTTACCACCCGCGAAATTATGAAAATGTCTGTTTATGGCCTGACTACGGCATAATGGTGGCTTAATATACTGTTACGTTTAGTCACCCTATATGTTTGGATTAATTGGTCATCTGACGAATCTTGAGCATGCTCAGGCTGTTGCCCATCAGTTGGGCTATCCCGAATACGCTGATCAAGGTCTTGAGTTTTGGTGCATGGCACCACCGCAGATCGTCGATGACATCACGGTGACCAGTATAACGGGGAAAACAATTTACGGTAAATACGTGGAGTCGTGCTTTTTGCCAGAAATGCTGGCTCATCAGCGGGTCAAGGCAGCGACCCGCAAAATTATCAATGCGATGGCTCACGCCCAGAAGCACAACATTGACATTACTGCCTTGGGTGGCTTTTCCTCAATCATTTTTGAAAATTTCGACCTCGAGAAAATGTCCCACGTGCGGAACATTGAACTCGATTTTCGTCGGTTTACAACAGGCAACACCCACACCGCCTACATCATTTGTCAGCAAATTGAACAGGCGGCTCCGCAGGTGGGGATTGATCTCAAGAATGCTACCGTGGCTGTGTGTGGTGCCACGGGGGATATTGGTAGTGCGGTGTGCCGCTGGTTAAACACGCAGTTAGATGTTCACGATCTGTTGCTGGTAGCTCGCAACCGCGATCGCCTTGAGGAACTACAAGCGGAACTGGGTCGGGGGAAAATTCTTGAGTTGATGGAAGCGCTTCCCCTCGCGGATATTGTGGTGTGGGTGGCGAGTATGCCCAAGGGGGTAGACCTCGCACCAGAGCAACTCAAGATACCTTCCTTAATGATTGATGGCGGTTACCCCAAAAACATGGGCAGTAAAATTCAGCACCCTGACATTCATGTGTTGAATGGCGGCATTGTTGAGCACGCCCTTGATATTGACTGGAAGATTATGGAAATCGTCAACATGAATGTGCCCTCACGGCAGATGTTTGCCTGTTTTGCGGAGGCTATGATCCTAGAGTTTGAAGGCTGGCACACCAATTTTTCTTGGGGGCGCAACCAAATTACCGTTGAGAAAATGAAACAGATTGGAGTGGTGTCTCGCAAACATGGTTTTCAGCCGCTGTTATTCAATATGAATTAGTTCAGTCAATCACTATTACAACTCACGTTTTAAGGAATTGAACGATCTATGGCAAATGAACGCCGCACGCTCCTACTGGAATTTGAAAAACCTCTTGTCGAGCTAGAGGCACAAATCCAGCAGGTACGAGATAAGTCTTCGGAGTTTGGCGTGGATGTCTCGGAGCAAATCCGCGATCTCGAAGAGCGCGCCAAGCACTTGCGCCACGAAATCTTTAGTAAGTTGACTCCGGCGCAAACCCTGCAAGTGGCACGGCATCCCCGCCGCCCCAGTACGCTGGACTATATTCAGGCCATTAGTGATGAGTGGTTTGAACTCCATGGCGATCGCCGTGGCAGTGATGACCCTGCCTTGGTGGGGGGGGTGGGTCGCCTTAATGGTCAACCTGTTGTGATGCTGGGGCAGCAAAAAGGCCGCGACACCAAAGATAATGTGGCGCGCAACTTTGGTATGGCCTCGCCTGGCGGCTATCGCAAAGCCCTGCGGCTGATGGAGCACGCCAACCGTTTTCAAATGCCGATTCTCACCTTCATTGATACCCCTGCGGCATGGGCGGGGGTGGAGGCCGAAAAGTTTGGTCAAGGAGAAGCCATTGCCTATAACCTTCGCGAAATGTTCCGTCTTGAGGTGCCGATTCTGTGTACGGTGATTGGTGAAGGCGGATCGGGCGGTGCCCTAGCGATTGGCGTGGGCGATCGCCTGCTAATGTTTGAGCACGCCGTTTATAGTGTGGCACCACCGGAAGCCTGTGCCGCCATTCTCTGGCGCGATGCCCAAAAAGCACCCCAAGCCGCAGAAGCTCTGAAAATTACTGCCCGTGACCTACTGAAATTAGGCATCATTGACGAAATTGTTCCGGAGCCGGTCGGGGCAGCCCATAGCAACCCCGTGGAAGCAGCCGAGAACCTAAAAGCTGCTCTGCTGCGTAACTTAGCGGATGTTCAAGCCCTCAGTAGCAGTGAGCGGCGCGAGCTACGCTATCAAAAATTTCGCCGCATGGGGGTCTTCAGTCAAGCAGTATGACCCAACAGGTTCTCATTACCGGAGCCAGCAGTGGCATTGGGGCAGCGACGGCTATTGCCTTTGCCAAAGCAGGGTTTAACGTAGTGCTCTTGGGGCGATCGCCGGCCAAGCTAGCGACTGTTCATGCCCAAGTAGTGGCCTGCGGTGTCAATGCCAGCAGCCATACTCTTGACTTTGCTGACCCACTGCCTGTGCGATCGCGCCTTGAAGAAATTTTAGCTGCCGTCGGTGAGGTGCACTGCCTCATCAACAATGCTGGCATCGCACAAACGGTGCCGTTGATCGCGCAACCCCTAGCGGACTGGCAAACCATGCTCAATGTTAACCTCACCAGTGCCTTACTGTGTGCCCAAGCAGTTCTTCCCCAGATGCGATCGCGTCAGTGCGGTACGATAGTAAACGTGGTGTCGATCGCTGGAAAACAAGTCTTTCCGGATTGGGGAGCTTACTGCGCTTCTAAGTTTGCTTTAATGGGGCTGACCAAATCCTTAGCGTGTGAAGAACGCTCCCACGGCATTCGTGTCACCGCTATTTGCCCAGGCGCCGTTGATACGCCCATCTGGGAACAGGTAGAGGGAACCTTTGACCGCAGCGGTATGCTTACGCCTGACATCATTGCTGACACTATTTTGACCACTGTTTTACTCCCCCAAAACGCCTTCGTTGAAGAGCTAGTGATGATGCCCCTTGGCGGAACCCTCTAAGCTCATGCTGACCTTGCACCTGAATTTGCCCTAGTTCTATGACGAGTTCTTCTTCTAACCGCTTAACTATGTCTGAATCGATCGCCAACGGTAAAGTGACCACTCCCACTGTCCTCCCTGACCGGAACACCCACCAAGGGAAGGAAGCCATTCTCCACCCCCCCCATGCTGAAGCGGCCAAGGAGGAAATGATGGCAGCGGTGCGCAGCATTTTGCTGAATGTGGGCGAAGACCCAGAACGGGAAGGTCTGCTGAAAACACCAAAGCGAGTGGCAGAGGCCATGCAGTTCCTCACCAGTGGCTACAGCCAATCCTTAGACACCTTGGTCAATGGGGCAATTTTCGACGAAGGCCACGATGAAATGGTCTTGGTACGGGACATTAACTTTTTCAGCCTGTGTGAGCATCATATGCTGCCGTTTATTGGCAAGGCTCACGTGGCCTATATTCCTAACCAGCGGGTGATTGGCCTGAGTAAATTAGCCCGCATTGTCGAAATGTATGCACGCCGATTGCAGGTGCAGGAGCGGTTGACGCGGCAGGTGGCCGAAGCCATTGAAACCGTACTTGATCCTAAAGGGGTGGCAGTCGTGATGGAGGCAAGCCATATGTGCATGGTGATGCGCGGGGTGCAAAAACCCGGCTCTTGGACGGTGACAAGCTCGATGCTAGGGGTGTTCCGTGATGATCAAAAAACGCGGGAGGAGTTCCTTAACTTGATTCGCCACCAGCCCAATTTTTAGCTTGCTGTCCCCAGCAGTTTCATTCAACGGAGCTGGCTTTGGGATTCATTGGAGGTGCCATTGATTTGCGCCGCCACGATTAAAGACTACGTCTATGGCTTGGGCGTTCATCGCGTGGGCATTGTTGATCTACGCACCTACTGCGATGATCATCCGTCAGGAACAGCGGCACTCCGGCGCTGGTTAGCTCAGGGGTACCATGCAGATATGGCGTGGATGAGTGCCCCCCACCGCCAAAACCTGCAAGCGGTATTGCCCGGCGCTCAGTCGGTGATTGCTGTTGCCCTCAATTACTTTCCGGGAGCATCTCCGCCTCAGGGCGATCGCCCCGGAAAGATTGCCCGCTATGCTTGGGGGCGAGATTACCACAAGGTTTTAGGAAAACGTCTCAAGGCGTTGGGACAGTGGCTTAAGGAGCAGGTTCCCGACGTTTCCTACCGCTGGTATGTCGATACTGGGCCTGTGCAGGATAAAGTATGGGCGCAGCAGGCGGGAATTGGCTGGATCGGCAAGCACAGTAATGTCATTTCTCGTCAGTATGGCTCGTGGATCGCCTTAGGCGAGTTGATTACGACCCTAGCCCTCGAGGGCGATCGCCCCCACCTAAATCACTGCGGCACCTGTACCCGCTGCCTAGAGGCATGCCCGACAGGCGCCATTGTTGAACCCTACGTCGTGGATGCCAACTACTGCATTGCCTACCACACCATTGAAAACCGCCAACCGGAACTCCCCCCAGCGATTGTCCCTAAATTGAAGGGATGGGTCGCCGGCTGTGACATTTGCCAAGAGGTGTGCCCCTGGAACCAGCGCTTTGCCCAACCAACCGATATTGAGGACTTTGCGGCGCGATCGCCCCTCCTCGATACCAGCCTAGAGCAACTGGCCACCCTCTCCGACGCAGACTGGGATCACCTCACCCGTGGCTCTGCCCTACGGCGGATCAAGCCGGCGCAGTGGCGACGCAATGCCCAAGCTCTTCTAGCTAATGCCCAAAGGGAGACACCCTCGCATCCCTATTAAAGTCAACTAACGTAGCAATCACGGCTACCCCAGATGGTGGTTCGCTCTTTGCGGATGACGCTGACATCTGTGGCCGGGTCGCTATAGGTAGGGGTTGGGCTGGCAAACCCTTGAGCGGTTAGCTGTTTTTGCTCGAGAATGGCTTGCAACCGGGAACGCATATCTAGAGTCCTCAAAACATCTATACCCTTAGGATGCCAAGGACGGCAATAACTGCCAGTGATTGTGCCCTGCTCTCAAGGTGATTTTATCGACAGCAGTGGGTTGCTCCAGATCACACATCGGGTAGGGCTGGAAGCCCCGTACTTCAGTGCGGGGAGGAAAGCTCCTTTAGCAACTTCAGTTGTTTTAGGTTATAATTATACTGCGGACACCAGAAACGGTTGTTCAAGGCACTGGTAACGGTCGATTGGGGGTGTTGTAAACCACCCCAGAGGCTCGCGGTTGGCTTGCTAACTGCAGGGCTACTAAAAGCTCCCTGCTTTAGCTGGGAGTAGTTTACAAGGGTAACTCACGCCGCAGGGCAACGGTAGGACTTTCAGCCCCAGTGGCAGGATCAATGGCGATCGCCATCAGGGCAATGGTTCGAACGGTGGCTGGTACATCGATATGTAGCACCGCTTGCCACAGATCGCCATGGCGGTAAAAGTCAAACTCAACCAGCCAACGCGGCCCAGCAATTAACTCCCCAGTGGCGGCATTGGTAATCCAAACCTTAACAGAGCATCCTCGCTGTGCTAGGGGCAAGTTAACCTTGAGGTGCAACGGGGAGACCAGCGGATCAGGGGTAAGGGCGAGTTCGGGCGGCTTGAGCAGATAAGACGTGGTGGTCACGGTTGGTCTCTCTTCTGGGGTCAAGTCCGGTGGCGGAGCTAACTCCGCTAACTGTTGCAAACGAGACCAAAATCGTTCTTGGCGATCGATCGGGAGTTGGGCTGGAGGGGGCACCGTGACTACTGAAAGAGGTTGACAAAAACTGGGGAGATCAACCGTTAAGGGCACCTTGGTGGGTTGCAATTGTGGTGGCAGTTGAAATTTAGCCGCAGGAACAGGTTCTAAGGGAATATCGGCCAGAACGGGTAACTGTGGGCCTGTGGCGATGAGGGAACGGGAGGCGGGTTCAGGGGAGTCAGGCTCCCTCGCGGGGGTAACGGGTTTGGGGGGAGGGCTCACCGTCTCTTCTGGTACCGGCAGCACCGTCACCATAAACGCCTGTACTTGGCACAGATCATTGCGTTCCAGAGGTTCACTGGGGAAGACCCGCGCTTCCCCCACCATCACTGGATAGGCGGATAGGTTGGGGAGTGTGCACGTAAACTCCCATCCCGAGCCTTGGGCGATGGCCGCCACGGTCTGCTCATGCACCACATCGCGGGTAACGGGGTTGCGCAACCGAATGAGCACTGTTCCGGGTACCCCAAGGGTACCAGAAAGACTCAAGGTTTCATCGGCAAAAATCGTGTAGGCACTCTGGGACAGTTGGATAAGGGCTTGGGGCAACGGCGTGGCAGCCTCCTCCATCGTTGAACTGGCGGGTGAGGTGGTCGGCGCTGGGGAGGCCTCAGGGACAGGCAGCCAATCCCACTCTTCAACCGGGGCAAGAACATCAAGGCCAATGGTGAAGGTTTCAGGGGTCAGTACACCCTCCTGAGTTGCTCGACACTGAAATTCCCAGCGGCCTCCCTGAAGATAGGTAAAGGGCAAAATCCCCATTAGCCCCGTGGAACTACTGCGGTGAATGCGGCGCTGGTAACGCTGTTTAGGGACGCCATGATCATCGTAGAGGTGGGTAATTTGGACTTCAACGGACGTATCGGGAATTGGACAGCGCGCCATCAAGCGATAGCTACCCTCTAGTACCTCAGCCGATGGCGGCTCTAGGGGCAACCACTCGCGATCGCCCTCCTTTTGTAATAAAAATTCCCATGCACCCATAGTTGAACCATTACTTTCCCACTGCTTACGATATTGCATAGAAGACGCATATTTATGCAATCTCCACTGCAAATTGAGTGTCCTTGCCCGAACATCCTAGCCGGTAGCATGGGCGATCGCCAGAACCTCAGCAACCGTGCAACTGGGCTTGAACAAGCGACACATCATCACTGCCAAACGCATAGGGAGCAGCATACTGCTGAACTTGGCGAATCAAGGCGGGCAACGAGGGCACGCCGTTCTGCTGATGGGCGTGGTGCAGCAGGTCTGCAAAGGCCTCTAGACCCCACACGGTGCTACTAGGGGTTTCAAACTCATAAATGCCATCACTAAAGAGGTAGAGCACAGCGTGCTCAGGAACCTGAAGGCTGTCTTCGTTAAAACTCATGTTTTCAAACATCCCAATGGGAATGCCTGCGGTTTTTAGCTGTTGGACGGAGCAGGTGTCATCGCCAAGGCTGACCAAAAGGGCAGGGGGATGCCCACCACTGGCGTAGGTGAGGATCCGCGTTTGGCAATCGTAAATGCCGTACCAAATTGTAAAGTATTTGTCGTGCTGGCCACTCATTTGAAAGCCATTATTCAGTGCTTCGAGCACCTTTGCCGGGTGTTGATAGTCAACGGTTGCCCCTGCATGCCGACTAGTGGCATTGCGCAAGAGATTCAAGACCGACACTGATGGTAACGCCGCGCCAAGGCCATGCCCAGACACATCAAGGATATAGAGCACAAGATAGCGATCGCCCACCCAAAAGAAATCAAAACAGTCCCCCCCCAACTGGCTCGAGGGTAAAAAATAGTAATTGATGTTCAGGGGAGTATCTTGGGGAGCGGGCAGGAGCGATCGCACGTAGGCAGCAGCTTCATGGAGTTCTGCCTCAAGCAGTTGCGTCTGCTTCAGAAGATCCTGATTGAGTTGATAGAGGCGTAGCCCCGCTTGAATGCGCGCCCGTAACTCATTGGGATCAATGGGCTTGGCCAAAAATTCATCGGCACCCGCATCTAACCCCTGAATACGATCCTCTAATTCCCCCTTGGCGGTCAGGAGCACGAAGAAAATCCGTGATAGATCTGGGTTTTGCTTAATTTGGCGGCACACCTCTAACCCATCCAAGCCAGGCATCATCCAATCACAGATGATGAGCGCTGGTTTTGCTGTGGTGGCGATCGCCAACCCCTCAGCCCCATGACTTGCCACCGCAACACTGTAGCCCAAATCCTTCAGAGTTTTCCGCAGCAGAAGACGAGTGGTGGGGTCATCATCAATCACCAGAATCGTGTAGGGCTGCTGAGCAGGAGTTGGGGGGGTGCCACGCATAAAACCGTGCTGAGGTTGAGGCTCATCTCTACCAGTGTACGGTAGTGCTAAACAGATGAGGATGCATTGTAGTGGTGGACGAAGTACCAACTGGCTCCAATATGGTTCTCCAGCTTTTTGGAAAATGATAGCGTTTTCCTGACTCAGCGCGACACTCGCTGACGCAATCGGCAGTTAAACCACTCAATATCGCTGCTTTTGCCACTGTCTTGACCCACACTGTGATGTCGCTTGCTCGGAAAGACCAACCCAAAATCGGTGTAAGCGACTGCACGAGGTAACGTCGTCTTCCCTATCCTTACATCTTTAGGACTACCACTATTTCGCTAAAAAAACGCCCATCTCGGATGTCACGTGCTTCTGAATCTGCTCACGCTCCCGTGTATCCCCTAGGGATGAGCCTCTGAACTAACGCGATACATTAGGTATGTGCTAATAGCAATAATTAAGATTGAGGCAGCCAAAAGTAATAGGTCTAATGGGGTTTTAACCTTGAAGGAAATAAGCTGCTTAAAAAATGTCACCACCAAAGCCATAACAATAGTTTTTAGTAGTTTATCTTTTAATTTATCTAAGCTCTGGGACTGCATCAAGGAAATATCAGTATTTGTATCTCGAGATAAGCCTGCATCTATCTTAGAAATAAACAGTTCATAAATGCCGAGGGCAAATAGTAATAGAATAATCCCAATTAAATAAAGATCGATTCCGGTAATAATATACCCCAATGTTTTAACATAAATAGTCGAATCACCATAGTTACTAAATTGAACGCCCAAGCCTTGAAGAATTTCGTGACTGCCCAGAATAAACAGTGCGAAAGTACTCAGAAGACTAAAAATCACTGGAATAATCACAAAGATACGAAAATACCAGAGAACAGGCTCAACCAGTCTCTCTAGCTGGGACATTCGTCTCATGAGGTGAAAGCCTAAAATGATGGGGAAGGTGCTAACATCCTACCAGAGTTTTCATGAGTGACATCCTCCCGATGCTGACCTTACGGGTACAGCGCGGGATGTATCGCTCCCCGAACGCCTCATGAGTTCACTGGTCTTAACTGTTACAGGATATTACAGGAGTCTCTGCGAGGCACTTACAGGGTGAGCTGTGCAATGAGTTGTTCCCCCATGGCTTGACAACCCACTAAGATACAGCCTTCGGTCATCAGATCGCTGGTGCGATACCCCTGCTCTAAAACAGCCAAGGTTGCCTGTTCAATAGCCGTGGCGGCAGCGGGTTGATTAAGGCCGTAACGCAGCATCATTGCAGCACTAAGTACCATAGCCAGTGGATTTGCTTTGTCTTGCCCGGCAATATCTGGGGCTGAACCATGGACGGGTTCAAACACTCCTAGGCCGCTGGCACCAAGACTGGCAGAGGGTAGCATACCAATACTACCGGTGAGCATTGCTGCAATATCGGAAAGAATATCCCCAAAGAGATTGCCGGTCACAATGGTGTCAAACTGTTTGGGTGAGCGTACCAGTTGCATGGCGGCATTGTCCACGTACAGATGGGTTAGTTCAACATCTGGATACTCGGCACTCAATGCAGTGAGGCGATCGCGCCATAATTGCGACACCTCTAGCACGTTGGCCTTATCCACAGAGCACAACTTTCGTTGCCGTTTGCGAGCCGTTTCAAAGGCTACCCGCCCAATGCGATCCACTTCTGTTGCGGTGTAGGCCATCGTATTCACGCCGCGAGCCTCTCCCGACTCTGTTGTGAAAATACCGCGAGGCTGGCCAAAATAAATGCCGCCCGTTAACTCGCGCACAACCATGAGATCCACCCCCGCCACCACCTCTGGTTTCAGGGAGGAGGCATTGATCAATTGGGGCAAAATTTTCGCTGGGCGCAAGTTGGCAAATAACCCCAAGCCAGCGCGTAACTTCAGTAAACCGGTTTCTGGGCGCAAGGGTCGGGGGAGGGTATCCCACTTTGTGCCGCCAATGGCCGCAAGTAATACGGCATCGCTTTGACGACAACTCTCCAGAGTTGCTGCGGGCAAAGGCTCTCCCACGGCATCAATGGCACATCCTCCTATTAGGGCAGGGACAAATTCAAAGTCCAAGTTAAAGCGAGGGGCGATCGCCCGTAAAACGTTGAGGGTGACCTCCGTAATTTCCGGCCCAATACCATCCCCAGCCAACACAGCAATTCGATACGCAGTGGTCATTGCCATCTTCAGAGCAGCAATCTCTAACTGTAGCGCATCTTGACCGTGTACTTGCGCTATCGACGGCATAACTGCCTGCTAGCTTGCCGATAGCCCCTGTTCTTGCCGTGCCAACGCAGTCATGGGGAAGAGATCACAAGCAAGCCCTAGGCATTGGCAGACGCGGGCAGTCGCTGGGGCGAGGCACTCACGACTTCAACCGTTAGGGTGACACCGAATTGGCTTTCAAAGGGGTCTTTCTTGTAGTTCACGCTCCAAACTTCCAGCTCACAGCGATCGTCGGGATGGCTGGCATAAACGGAGAGAATGAGTTCTCTCTGGGGCGATCGCCACTCACAGGTAATGTGATCCACTGCGCCAATTTGGCGGCGATCCAAGGCTGAGGCAATGCGCAGGATAGCACTAAGTTCTTCCACGAGCTGCCGTTGTCGCCGTCCGGTTAGATGGCGAAAATTATCGTGCTTTTTCTTGGGGGGACTTTTGCGATGATAGCGACAGAGATTAGCAATCACTTCAATGTCCCCATCGGTGTAACCCAGCAGCCCCCCGTGGCGCACAAGGTAGTAGGAGTGCTTATGGTGTGCTGAATGACTCACGTAGTGGCCAGCATTGTGGAGAATCGCTGCGGCCCAAAGCAATTCCCGCTCGGCGTCTGTCCACTGATGCAGCGTTCCTTGGGTGTGATCAAAAAGTGTTAGGGCAAAATCCGCCACCCGCTCACTACTAGCTAAGTTGACGTGGAACTTTTGCGCCATGCTATAGGTACTGCGCTGCCGCACCGAGCTTTGATAGCGCAGCCGATCCTCAATGAGGCCATGGGTGAGCATCCAATCCACAATAATGCCTTCCCGCAGGGCGCGATCGCAGGTGATCAGGCTAGACTGCCCCAGCATATCCATGGCTTCTGCCAAAATCACGGCTCCCGCCACAATGATTTCAGCCCGCCGCTCTGACATCCCTAGCAGTTGGCAGCGTTGGTTAATGTTCAACCGCCGTAGCTTGCCAAGGAGGTGTTGTAAATCCGCCAGAGTCAGCTCATACCCCTGTAGGGAGGTTGGGCAACTGCCGAGGCGAAGGCAGGTATGCAACATCATCAGGCTTTCAATGGTTCCTGACGTCCCCACCAATTGGGGGGTCTCGTCGGGCTGAAGGTGGTCGCGCAATTCTTCCACAGCTCGATCGAGCATCCCCCGTACGTAGGCACGCAGGGCGCTATAGTCATGGTCGTTAATGGGATCACTTTTTACGAACAAATCCGTTAGCCGTACCGCCCCCACTTTGGTACTGCTGAGATAGCGGGGTTCGTGGCCATCTCCCAAAATTAATTCTGTTGAGCCACCGCCAATATCAATGATGATGTGCGGCTTACCATTCAACTCTAGTCCTGAGAGCACTCCCAAATAGATGCGTCGGGCTTCCTCTTCGCCAGAAATCAGATCAATGGTTAAGCCTGTTTGTTCCTGCACTCGCGCCAGAAACTCGCGACCGTTGGGGGCTTCGCGTACAGCGCTCGTGGCTACGCCAATGATGTCTTCGGCCTTTAGGCTAGTCGCTAGTTCTCGGCATCGCCGTAGAGTGGCGATCGCCCGCGCCATGGCTTCCTCAGTCAGTTGCCCCGTCAACTGGCAGCGCTCCCCCAGCCGCACCATATCTTTTTCGGCGGCAATAATTTTGAAGCTGGGTAAGCTGGGCTGAATTTGCACTACCACCATGTGGATCGAGTTAGTGCCAACATCAATAGCGGCGAGAATGCGATCGCTGAGATTGATCGGTCGCCACAAATGCAGATGTTGTTCAGCAGCCATGGGAGTTCAGCGGGGAGACAATCATCCCCTATACTACCGTAACTTTTGAGGGGTTCAGTTGGGGGCTGCACCGGTGCTTGCCTCTCAAATGGTTAGTCGGGTTCATTTTCTAGCATGGCTTTTGCCTCTTGCAATTGTTGTTTATGCGCCTCGCTCATGACCGGATAGTGCAGGTCTAGACTAGCCATCTTTTGATAGATAAAATGAGCTACCATTAGGCGGGCAAACCACTTGTGGTTCGCGGGAATAATATGCCACGGTGCCCACGCCGTACTGGTGTAACGAAACACATCAGCGTAGGCATCTTGGTAATCCTGCCAATGGCTGCGATCGCGGGCGTCGTCTAGGGAAAATTTCCAGTTTTTTTCCGGTCGGTTAATCCGCTCTAGGAAACGTTTCTTTTGCTCATCCTTAGAAATATTTAAGAAAAATTTCAAAATGAGTATCCCATTACGGCTTAGATAGCGCTCATAACAATTGATGTCCTTAAAGCGATCGCGCCAGATGTGCTTGCCCTTTGCCTCCGGAGGGAGTTGTTGCCGATTGAGGAGGTCGGGGTGCACCCGCACCACTAATACCTCTTCGTAGTAGGAGCGATTAAAAATGCCGATGCAGCCGCGCTCGGGAAGGGCGCGGTTGGCTCGCCACAGATAATCATGATCTAAATCTTCAGCACTGGGTGCCTTAAAACTATAGACACTACAGCCTTGGGGGTTCAGACCACTCATCACGTGCTTAATGGTGCTATCTTTGCCCGCTGCATCCATCGCCTGAAAAATAATTAACAGCGCATAGATATTTTGGGCATAGAGAATATCTTGGTAGGCGGCAAGTTTTTTAATGCCTGCTTCTAAAAGCTCCCGAGCTTCAACTTTACTTTTTAAGCCCGCAGTATCGGCGGGGTCGTAGTCCTGCCAATGAAATTTTTCACCAATGGGGACAATATAGCGTTTAGGATTAATCTGATCCAGAAAATCTTGGGGAATCATTACGGAGAACTCGGCGGTTTCACTGTATCTTAGCCTACATTCTCTGAAAGTATAAAAATCAAATCTCAGCCGCTTGCGACCTATGGTTAACAAATTGTATAGGTTGCCAGCAAAGGCGGATTCTCTTTGTATGCTGTATCAATAGGCGGGCATCGCCCCTCATGTTGCGAGTCTGTTGCTGGGGCGCAAAGGGGTAACCGCACTGTTGTTACTGCGTTAGAGACGAGACGACTGTGGCTCCAATCAAACCCCATAAACTGGATCTGGATGCGAGTTACCCCTGTCCCTGCCGCCGTCAAGGGGAATTGATGCCCATTGCCCTCACCGATGCCTTTGGCTGTCGCCGTTGCCAGCAAATTTTTGTTGTCCGCCCCGATGGGTTTTCCATAGAGCAGTTGGCCACCACCTACCCCTACAAGCGCGCTTGGTATTGGACAGGGCTACAGTGGAGTGTTTTGCAGCGTGGTTTTTCGGAAAACTACTGGTATTTCGCCATTGGCCTGAGCTTCTTCTTACTCATGCCTATCCTTTTGTGGTTGCCTTTGCTTCTACAATTATCCTTAAAACCGGAAGGGCTGCTATGGATTATTGCTTCCCTGCTGTTAGCACTCACCCCTGCCTTTTTGGTCTGGGTCGCTCTATCGCGCCGCTAGGTAGCGTCTCCTAATGCTATCGGAGTTGTTAGAGGCTGCGCGTTTTGCCAGTACTCAGCTTGCCCAAGCCTCCTACAGCAGTCGTCAGGAGGCATTGCTGGCTCTAATTAATGCCTTAAAGACGGCTGAGCCGCTATTGCTGGAGCAAAATACCCTCGACCTAGAATCGAGTCGAGACTTAGCGGTGTCTGGTATTGTTTTGGGCTGGCTACGGCTAACCCATGAGCGTTTACAACGGATTACCCGCTGGTTAGAGCAGCTCTACCAAGCCCCAGATCCGTGGGTACAGGCATTGCCCACCGGCAGAAACACCTTTCGCTATGCGGTTCCCTTGGGGGTGATCGGTTTAATCTATGAGGGGTTACCCACCTTAAGCTTGCTCATGGCAGGCTTGGCACTCAAAACAGGTAATGCTTTAGTGATATGGGGGGGAGCCAGTAGTCGGTTTACGGCGCAGGCGATCGCCAATGTTCTGCAGGATGCCCTCAGCCGCACCTCCCTACCCCTAAGTAGCCTGCAAACCTTACCTTTTGAACTACCCCCTGCCAGTTGGCTATCCCAGCCCAAGGCAGTGGATGTGGCGATCGCCCACGGGCGTTCTCGCTTTCTTGCAGAGCACCGCAGTGCCACTTGCTGTCCGTTTGTTCCCCTTGCCCTAGGCAATAGTTATCTGGTGTGGGATGGTTCAGTTTCGCCCGAGGTCATTCTTAGCTGTATTCAGCAAAGCCATGATGGCTCTCCCGATCGTCCCCTCGCCATTGAAAAGATCATTGTGCTTGCAGGGGTCAATCCTTCGCATCTCACCTTTGTGATGAATGAACTCGCCCAAGCGGGGTACAAGTCAGCGGTTGACGAGTATCTGCGGGCAACCTATCCCGAATTACCTATGGTGGATGCAACGGAGTGGAGCCTTCCTTACCTGAACCAACGGTTGGCTTGGCACTACGAAGAGGATTTAGGCAAAGCGATCGCCTGGATTAACCACTACGGCACCGCCGCCAGTGTCATTGCGACCACCAATTACCAAGACTGCTGTCAGTTTTATCAGCAGGTGCACACCCCCCTTGTTTATCTCAATCGATCCCCGCAGTTAGAACGGCTGAGCGCCTTGGCGATCGGGGTTGTGGCCGAACGGGGTGCCTACCAAGGGGTTATGGGTATTGAGCAGTGGCTAAGCACGAAGCAAATCTGGCTTTAGTTGCCTGCTGGGGCTGGCGGATTGGCCTCTGGCAGTAAGGGGCTGGGGGCAGTAGTTGGCGGCGGTTGGTTGAGTTCTGGGTCTTCGGGGCGGCGTTGGGGAACTGGCATATGGAAGAACAGGGCGGCCATCACGGCTAGGCTGGCAGCGCCAATCCCCAAGGGAGTCAGTTGTTGCCGTAGGGGCACCGCAGGGGCGATCGCCCGGCGTGGCAACGAGGAAAAGGTAGGGGTAAGAGTGGGCAAGGTTTGACTATCACTACAGAACTGGTCAAGGGCTTCTACAAGATCGGCCAGTTGCAACCAAGTGAGGCAGATCTCCACCATCCGTGCCGATGTTCCCTCCGGCAGCAGCAACAGATCCCCAGGAATCCGCAGCCACACCTGATTAAAGGACTGTGTGTCCACTTGAATAGCCTGCTGGGGCGATCGCCGCAGTTTAACCCCACTAAGCCACGTCTGGGCTGCGGCAGGCACACTGCTCAGTAACGCAACCAAGAAATCTTTTCCCCCCTTGAGGGGAGCAGGTTGCCCCACAATCTCGCACTCACACACCGTCACCACATCTAATTGTCCAGCCCCATGACCTTGGCTGCTCAGCCCCTCAATGCGTAGGGTACAGTTGGGCAGACTATACTGACGTTGCAGCAGCATTTAACTCACTTCCCCATCAAATAAACTAAACCATAGCCGCTCCATCCCCTTCGTTCCAGCGCACAACAATAACTGCACCAATAATTGCAGCGCTAATTCATTCAGGGCAGAGTTGTCTTTGTAAAGAAACAGCCCTGAGCGTTGAAGATTCATCCGTTTACGAAAATGCCGTCGAAACCGATCCAGATACTCCGCCAGCGGCGCATAGGTCTCTGGTGGGAGGTTTTGAGCGTGGAGTTGATCCAGCACCAATAACAAATGACGTAGTGTAGCCGTATGCCGTCGAGCCACCTGTACCACAATGGCGGTCAGTGCTTTGGTTTCGCTCAACGGTAAAGGGGTTCGCTGAGTCACTTGACGAAAGGGATTTGTGCAGCGAATTTGCCAGAAGATCACACGATTGGGAATCATAACCTGCAGTTGTAGGTCTCGCACCACCTGCAGCATTAATTCCGATGCATTCAAATCCACCGACTCTAGGGCTAACAGCAACAGATCCAGTTGCCAGCGGGCACGTCGGGGACACACACTAATTCCGGGAGGATCCGGCAGCACCGCCAACATTGGTGGCAGTAACTCGGCGGGTGTCGATTCAATTGTTGCTGGCATCGAGTTTGCCGTTTCCATAAATCTAAAATGCCCACTATACAGCCCAAAGGTAACATTGGCCATAGCCTAGACGATAATACCCTAAGGATTGCCCTAGGCCACAGCACCTATGACGATTGCTCCTTATTTCTATGTTGCGCAACCTCGGGGCTGTTGGAAAAGCAAGCTAGACTTGAGGAGTGTCTTGGGAGTCAGCTTGATGAGTAACGATATTCCTGCTAATGCTTACGTCATCCTTGGTCTTGCCCATTGCTTTGTCCAAGTGGACGGGAAATTACAACCCGTGCAAATTATTGAACCCATTCCCTCAGCAGCCCTCGAAGCGCTCCTACACGGCCTACCCACCTCCTACAGCGAGGCTCATGCCCTCACCTACAGCCAAGCAATGGACACTGCTAATGTCCTGAGTCACTTTCCCAGCACAGCGCACCTGTGTGATGACTACGGCGAACGCCTAGCGGCAGCCACCCGCACCTATATCGCCCGTCCCCAGAGTACGGCTCATATTCCCCTTGGCGATACCTATCGTGACTTTAATACCTCCACCGAGCGCAAGCGAGTCCTCAACTCTGAGCGCATGGTGACAGCCGCAGATAACATCAAGCAACACGCCTACACCCATCAAGTACTCTAGGGATAGATTGCGAGGACATACGTCATGGTGAGTGAAGTTCGCCCTTCTTCCCCTTCCTTGGCTGCGGATGCCACAGACTGGGTGGAAATTATAGAAACAGTGATTTCGGGATTACATCAGGGGGAGGCCCCCCTCGTCGGCCAGACAGAAACTGGCAAAATCTGGATGTTTCGCTATGGCAGTGCAGAGGTATTTGTGCAGTTGAGTGGCTACAGCGAAGAAGACTTCCTCACGATTTGGTCTCCTGTCTTGGCTTTACCGGTGGCGGATCTGCTGGGGCTGTACCGTCGATTGCTGTCCCTTAATTGGTTGACCACGCTGGAGGCTCACTTTGCCATTGCAGAGGAACAGGTACAGGTGGTGGCAACTCGCACTTTAGCTGGGATCACTGCGGCAGAAATTGCTCGACTCATTACCATTGTAGCAACGTTGGCAGATGACTACGATGATGCCCTACAGGCAGAATTCGGCGAATCTCTGACCGTGAGTGATGGGGGAATCAGAGCCTCGCAGTAGGAATCTGCTGGATGCTATGGTAAAAAACGTTACCCAAGCCCGCTCGGCAATCCTCCTAAAAAGTCTAAGAAGTCAATGTCTGCCACCCTGCCTGCCTTTGTTGAACAGCTACTCACCGCTGCAGCGTATCCCCATCCGGTCGCTGCGCCGATTCAACTCCTGCAAACCCATATTTCCTACGTTTTTTTGACCGGAGACTACGCCTACAAGGTGAAAAAGCCGGTGGACTTTGGGTTCTTGAACTTTACAACCCTCGATAAGCGCCGGTTTTATTGTCAAGAAGAACTACGCCTGAATCGCCGTCTTGCCCCTCAGCTTTACCTTGAGGTGGTGCCGATCCTGCAGCGGGGCGATCGCTACTATATTGGCATTGGCGCTAACGAGGCGATCGCTGCTGACACCCCCATTGTGGACTACGCCATTCGCATGCGGCAGTTTGACCAGTCACAACTATTTTCACACCTGTTCGCTGCCAATGAACTCAGCCCATCCCTCATCGAGTCCCTTGGTAAAGAACTGGCATACTTCCACACCACTGCTACCACAACCCCTGAGATCACCAGTTTCGGTTCCCCCAGTGCCATTGCCCAAGTGATCAATAACTGCCATACCCTTGCTGAGCAGTTTATTGACCGCTGTCAACCGCGCAGCCAGTACGATGCCATCCAAGCCTTTACAAATCAATTTCTGGCCACGCATCAAGACTGGTTTGTTGAGCGCCAAGCGGCGGGCAAAATTCGTGAATGCCATGGCGATCTGCATTTGAACAATATCTGTGTTTACAACGGTCAGGTGCAGATTTTTGACTGCATTGAGTTTAACCAAGAGTTTCGCAATATCGATGGCATTTACGATGTGGCGTTCTTGATGATGGATTTGGAGTTTCGTGGCCGCTCAGACTTGGCGAATTTATTTTTGAATACCTATCTGGAATGGAGTAGTGACTACGAAGGGGCTAGGCTCTTGCCGCTGTACCTGTGTGTGCGTGCCTATATTCGCGGCAATGTGAATTCCCTTGCCCTCAATGATCCCGCCATTAGCGACTCTGAGAAAGCCCAGATTCAGGCCACTGCGGCTGCATACTACGAGGCGGCCTACCACTACACCCAACCCCGTACCCCTAAGCTCTATGTCATGTCTGGCCTTTCGGGTGCAGGGAAAAGCACTCGGGGGCGGCGCTTGGCGCAACAGGAAAACGCCATTCAAATTCGCTCTGATGCAGTGCGCAAGCACTTGGCGGGGATCCCCCTCGACCGCCACAGTCGTGATTTCCCCGATGTAGATCTCTACTCTCAGGCCATGACCCAGAAAACCTACGATCAACTGCTGGCCTACGCAGAACTACTGCTTAAGCAGGGGCATACCGTGATTTTAGATGCCAAGTACGATCGCTGTGATCTGCGCCGCCCGGTGATTGAGTTGGCGGAACGTCTTGGGGTGCCCCTAGAAATTCACTACTGTAGTGCGCCACCGCAGGTGCTCTCCCAGCGCCTTAGCGATCGCCAAGGGGATATTGCCGAAGCCACCCCTGACCTCCTTCCTACGCAAATGGCCTCGTTTGAACCCTTTGAAGGTGCTGAAGAGCGTTACGTCCGCCATGTGTGTGAGTATCCTGAGGAGACTCTGGTTTAGCTTAATCGGCGGGAAGCCCCGCACTGTATCTTTAGGTCAGTGTCGGGATAACGCCGTGTTTGTTGAGCGTGGCTCAATAGCACCGAAGCAAACCATATTCAACGTATCAATTGCCAACACGTTGATGCCGCTTGCTCCGACAGACCTGATCGTAAGCGACTGCACACCTTACCATGGGCTACTAATAAGGGTAAAGGCTGACCAATAGCGGGGATGACGAAAGTCTAGGGAGTGATTGAGTTGCAGGGTTGTGGGTAAGGGAAGTTGGGTGTCTCCTAGCCAAAGATGGTCTCCGTTAGCCCTAACCTCTCCTCGCAAAAGCCGGATCTGAGCTTGGCGTAGAGCTTCACCTTTGGTGCTCCTGCGGGGAAGCTGACGATAAAACTCACTCATGAGGGCAAGCGTGCCAACGTCATCCACATACCACAGGCTAGCAACCGCAGACTTGACCCCTGCTTGGAGGGCAACGCCTGCAAACCCTAACTCGACATCGCGATCGCCCACGGCAGTTCGACAGGCGCTCAAGACTAGCAGTTCAAGGGTCGGGCTACGCCAATTCAGGCGACTCATCTGTGACAAGGTGAGCCGTTGATCCCACAGTTGAATGTAGGAGTTGCTAGGTGCTCCCGGTCGAAATTCGGCATGGGTTGCAAAATGCGCAATATCAAAGGATTGTCGCCGTAGGGTTTGCTCAAGATTACCGAGGGTAAATTGTTGATTAAATAGTTCACGGGAGGTCGGTGCCGCTGCGTTGAGAAAGTGTTGTAGCGCCCGTAGTTCAGCGGGCACAGCGGGTAGGGGAGTCAAGCCCGGAAAGGTAGATGCCCCCATTGCCAACACCCGTGGCCGCTGCAGGCGGCGATAGTCGTGGTCAATGAGGTTAAAGGCAGGGATGCGGCTCAGGCTATACTTTTCGATGAGAAACTGCTGACCATCGTGAAGCGCTGCCAACGGTAGAGTGCGGATACCACTACCCAGACAAAATAAGAGTACTTCAATGCCTTGGGGTTTGAGATAGGTCTGCTCAAAGGGTTCAATAATCCAACGGTATAGCTGTTGGCTACTGGTGAAATAGTCAATATTTTTCAGGGGATGGGAAACAGCCCACTGAAAGGATTGAGCCACAGGTAAAAAGATTTCCTGACGTGCTTCTTCCAGATCCACCACAATAGGGGGTTGGTTTGGGGTGATCAGGACAAGGTGAAGGTCTTGGGGTCGGGGAATAACCCACAGGACAGCGGTTTTCTTGCCAGTGGCACGACTAATCTGATCAAGGCTGCGGGCGATCGCAACCGGGTCTTGGGTGACGTCAGCCAGATCTCGACCAAAATAATCATCGTACTCCTTCTTGATGCGGGTCTCCATGTTGAGTACGGCACGGCTGAGACTCTGTGGTACCCTAGGGGCGATGGTGGCTGCCTGGGCTGATGTCATACCAAAAGCCAAGCTCAGAGACGCGATCGCCCCCCACTGCAACAGGAACATGGCACTCACCCTTTAGATAGCGTCAGTAGTAGCATCAAAAACTAAAGTTTAGTCACGAGCTAGGTTTTCAAAACGAGTGTACTGGGGATCAAATAACAGTTTAACCGTGCCCACCGGCCCATTCCGGTGCTTAGCTACCAAAAGTTCACAAATTCCCCGATCTGGTGTATCAGGATTGTAATACTCATCGCGATAGAGCAGGATCACCAAGTCTGCATCCTGCTCAATTGAGCCGGATTCTCGTAAATCTGACATCAGGGGGCGCTTATTTTGGCGGGCTTCAACCCCACGGCTAAGCTGGGAGAGGGCAATGACCGGTACATTCAGTTCCCGCGCCAGTCCCTTTAGGGCACGGGTAATCTTCGAGAGTTCTTGCACCCGCCCTTCAGTGTTTTCCTCTCCCCCCATTAGTTGTAGGTAGTCAATGAGAATCAGTCCCAGCCCATTAGCATGTTCAGCATGGAGCCGTCGCGCGGTCGAGCGGATTTCTCCTAAGCTTGGGTTGGGCGTATCGTCAATATAGATCGGTAGCTGGGAGAGTAGGCCAATGGCGCGACTGAGGGGTTCCCACTGGTGTTGGCTAATCCGGCCTGCCCGTAGGTAGTTACTGTCAATGCGGGCTTCGCTGGCCAATAATCGCTGTACCAGTTGCTCTTTAGACATTTCCAGACTGTAAATCGCCACCCCCAAGCGATGAATTTCCGCAATGCGGCGGGCAATTTGCAGGGCGATCGCTGTTTTACCCATCGACGGCCGCCCGGCAATAATAATCAAATCCGAGCGTTGAAAGCCTTGAGTCATATTGTCGAGGTCGTAAAAGTTGCAGGACAACCCCGGTTGCACATTGCCGAGCGCCCGCTGCTCTAACTCTGTAAACGTGCGGGTGAGAATTTCGTCAGTGCGGGTTAACCCCTGCTGAATGCGATCCTGCGTCACGCTAAAGATTTGCTGCTCTGCTTGATCCAGAATTGTTTCTAAGCTGAGGCTAGTGTCGTAGGCCAATTTAACAACATTTGTACCCGCCTCAATGAGTTTACGGCGGAGGTACTTTTCCTTGACCAGTAGGGCGTAGCGATCGATATTGATGGCGCTGACGGTGCGATCCAGCAACTCGGCAATTTTGTTTTGCCCCCCCACTTTCTCCAGTAGGCCCTGATCTTGTAGCCACGCCGTTATACAGAGAAAGTCCGTTGGGCTGCCACGGCTGTGCAACGACAAGGCGGCTCGATAAATCTCGCGGTGAGCACTGAGGTAAAAGGCCTCCACCGGCAAAATATCAATAACACGGTTAATGGCCTCCGGATCTAAGAGAATACCCCCCAAAATCCATTCTTCCGCTTCAAGATTCTGGGGGGGCAGCAACTGACTATCGGGCTGGAAGCTCGGCTCTTGCACCATTGAGCATTACAGCATTAGTCGGGAACAACTTGAATGCTGAGCTTGACACTCACTTCGGGGTGCAGCTTGATGTCAGCGGTATAGGTTCCCAATTTACGAATGTCCGGTAAGGTCATATTGCGGCGGTCAATGGTTTCGCCGGTAATTGCCTGAATGGCATCCGCCACATCTTGAGGGGTAACACTGCCAAAAAGAGCCTCGTTTTCGCCAACCGGCATTGAGATGGTGATGGTTGCTAATTTTTCGAGGGTGGCTTTTTGTTTTTCAGCAACCCCTTTCAGCTCTGCCAATCGCTGCCGCTCTAGTTCTTGCAGACGGGCAACCCGGCGCAGGGCACTGGGTGTTGCAGGTTCAGCAAGCCCCCTTGGCAAGAGGTAGTTACGGGCATAGCCAGGGGCAACCTCTACCACTTGACCCATTCGCCCAAGTTTATTCACGGTTTCATTTAAGACGACTTGCACCCGCTTTGCCATGGGTATCCTCTTTGCTCACGTACGATTAATCGGTTAAACAGCCATAATACTGTTTTGAGACAAATAACTATTTTACAGGATTGTGGCGGCGATCGCCTTGGTGCACAAAAAAGGGCAGAACCAGTGTTCCACCCTTGTTCTTGAATGAAGCAACGTTGAGCAGTCCCTAGAGGGGATGAAATAGCAAATCTGGGTAAAAGCGGTTGAATTCAATCAGAATCCCGGCAGTAATGGTCATCCACAATGCGGCTAGCACGGGAGCCGTTGAAAGGTAGGTTAAGAGGTGTTTAGTTTGCATAGAGCAGTCTCCTTAAGGGTTAGCGCGGGGAAACAGTAATTTCGTTGTCTTTGGCGGTCAGCTCACCAGAGGCTAACTCTTTCAGTGCGGCTAAGGGCCATGCAAACCCCGTGAGCATGCACTTAATGGCAAGGGGCACATCAATGATGATTTCTTTTTCATTCGCTTCGCCACTGTTGCGGACAGCGATTAGGTAGGCACGACCAACCCAGCCAATCCAGCCAGTGATGAACAGAAAGAGAGCGCTGGGAATTAAAAAGTCACCCGCACGGCTGAGACGACCATCAACGACGAGGTGGGGCAGCCCATCCTCACCACACAGCGCTTGGCTGTAACGCTCAAAACGCTTTTGTCCCGAGGCGGGATCCGCAGTGGTGTTAACAGCCGCAGCGGCACGCTTTTGAAAGGCTGGGGAATCTTTACAGGGGACGAGTCCGGCGACATCGGCAGAGGCAAGGGGCGTAAAGCCAATCCAGAGACTCAGGACTAGAAGTAGGGCTAACAATCGACGCATGGAAGTGTTGTCCTCAAATGCAGACAGGTCAAAGTGTTTTTCACAGAGTCAGCAGCGACTCGTTCAAGAGCCACACTGGCTATTGAGAGGTGGAAGCCCCCCAAACGCTGACATCATTCTAACGGATGGACTTGAACCCAACTCCCTTAAGAAAGTTAATAATTTTTACAACAACGTTAGATGGCGTGAAGGTTTTTGCAACCGTTGGCGCTGAACGTCAAGCCGTGGGGTTGATGCGTTCTGCGTAGGGCTCAGCGTCTGCCACAGTAATGATGGTTCCGTTAGGCTGCGTTAAAGGCTCATGCGGTTTTATGAGTGCTTGCTCCTTTACAAAGGATAAAACGATTGCCGAAGCTGCGGTCACAGCGTTCAACGAGCAGTATAGTGCGGGTGAGTTTACAGAGATTTTTGAGGCAGCGGATCCACGCTTCTAGGAAACTACGAGCCCTGAGGAACTAACGAACATTTTAGCGACTGTCCAAGAGCGCTTAGGGTCTGTTGAAGAGATCAACCAAACCTCATGGACGGTAGAGGCTATCCCCGAAGGCTCCCTCGTCAAATTGGCCTACGATGTGGAATTTGCCGAAGCCAGTGGCACTGAAGAATTTGATTACCTGATTGCCGATGGAGAAGCCCGGCTCTTGCGCTTTAAATTTATATACCGATAACGTATTTACGCCACTCTTGGTGCGTCCCTGTACGTACGTGCTTGGTGACTTCAAAGTACAAACTGCTAATGGGGCGGCGGGGCGTTTGCCGCAGGGGCATACTGGCTTCTTTGGGGGTTCGGTTACCCTTTTTGACATTGCAGCGCACGCAGGCAGTCACAATATTTTCCCAACTCTCACCACCTCCACGGGACTTTGGCACCACATGATCCAGAGTGAGTTCGTCACCTGTATAACCACAGTATTGACACGAATGATTATCACGGTGCAGGATATTGCGGCGAGTCAGCGGAATTTCTTTATAGGGGGTGACCACGTAGTGCCGCAGGCGAATGACTGTGGGCAATGGAAAGTTGTTATAGACCAGCTTCCCGTTGTGCTCAATTTGCTCTGCTTTGCCCTTAATTAAAAGAACAACGGCCCGCTGCCAACTCGTAATATTGAGTGGTTCGTAGGAGGCATTGAGTACCAGAACCTTTGCCATACTCGTTGACACACGGCATCCCTACTGATGATAGCATATTTTGCTGCTGCGATTTTAACCCAATCAGCTTTAGCGATTCATATGCTCGGCAAGAAGTGCTTGGGCACGGGGTTTATAGAGCAGATAAAACAGCGATTCCATGTAGCGCATCATATCTTCACGATTTTCTTGAGAGGAGAAGTTCCAGAATCCGTAGATTTTTGCGAGGGACAGTAAGCGGGTACAGTGAATTTTCCACGTGTAAGTGCTATAGACCCTCTCTATCCCTGCTTTAGAAATGCTGTGCCAGTAGTTGGGATCGCGATCGCACCGCTCTAAAAAGGCAACTATTGTGTCCGCCATTTCTTCAAGGTGGGTGGGGTTAATGTAAAAGCCGTTGATACCGTCTTGAATAATTTCCAACGGGCCACCAAACCGCGTACCAAAGGTAGGCAGGCCAGTGATCATGGCTTCTAAGATCGTCAGACCAAAGGCTTCAAAGAGCGCGGGCTGCACAAATACCCCTTGATGGTCGGCAATAATGCGATAAACTTCGCCGGAGTCGGCTTTGGGCAAGCGCACCCCTAACCAGCGAATTTTATCGTGGAGATCGTACTGGTGAATGATTTGATAGAGCTTTTCAATTTCACTGATTTCTTCGCGATCGCTAGACTCTTCGGTGCGCAGTTTGCCGGCCACCAGAATGAGATTACAGTGCTCTTGCAGAGCTTTACTGCGGCCAAAGGCTTCTGCTAGGCCGGTGAGGTTTTTAATGCGGTCTAAGCGAGCCATTGAAAACAGAGGGCGTTTTTCCGGGTGACTGAGGTGGCCATAGACCTGCTGGGGGTCATCTAGGGTAAAGAGTAATTCCTCTAACCGTTGGCGATCGCCCTCGAGGCGGTCTCCCTGTTGATAGTAGGGGAAATATACTTGCTCATTGACGCCGGGGGGCACCACATTAAACTTGGGGCTAAACAGTTCAATGCCATTGACGACATGGTACAAGTCCGGCATCGTGAAGGATTGGTAGGACTCGTACTGGCCAATGCTGTCGGGAGTGCCAACAATTTCTTGGTAGGTGCTGCTGATAATAAAATTGGCAGCATTCATGGCAATTAAATCCGCCGTAAACTGCAGGGAAAAGTGGTATTTATCCTCCAGATCTTGCCAGTAGAGGTTACTAAAAAGATACTTGGATTTTTCAAGGGCATGGGCAATATTGCACTGGGTGACCTTGAGGCGGCGCGCCAGTAAAAATGCCACCAAATTGCCATCGGAATAGTTGCCAATAATGAGATCTGGCACATGGCCAAACTCAGCCCGTAGTTCGCGTTCGGCATCAATGGCGAAGGTTTCAAGGTACGGCCAAATTTCAAAGCGGGATATCCAGTTTTGGGTCACCGCGGGGTTAAACTCTCGGAAGGGCACCCGCAAAATCCATGCATCAGTGGTACCGTAAATTTTTTCGAGGCGCTGGTTGCAAAGGGTTCCCTCAGCATTGGGAATCAGGCGAGTGAGGACAATAATTTTCGGGTGGACATCAAGAACATCTAGCCCCGCCAGCTCCAGATCTTCACGGATTTGTTTTTCAAGGCTTTTCACCTGATCAAGGATATAGACAACTTGGCCGCCAGTGTCGGGTCGCCCCAGCACCCCCTCTTGGCCAAACCAACCGTGGGGCGAAATCAAGGCAATCCGAAAGATCATCGGAATCCGCGATACAAAGGCTTCGAGAACTTGGTGATCGGGAGAGTCCAGCAGTTGATCCAAAATTTCAAGGGTGTCGCGTACTCGCGCGGCGGTGTTCCCCCACCCCGGTTCAAAGCCGAGGGTTTGCAGGTCAAAGCGGAATTCGTTGTAGGGTTCAGCCGCTGGGCGATCGCCGAGGTGAATAATGGCTTGCTTCACCTGTTCTGAAAGATGCTGTGGTGAGCGTATCCGCTCGTTGATCAACAGTTGACAGCCGTTGTAGCGGTGAACTTGTAGGAAGTTAAAGAGGTTTTGCTGCCATTGGCGTGGATCTTGGAATAGCTTACTAGACAGATAGCGATTGAGGAAGGCCACGCCTTTGCCAATATTTTTGGAGTCGCGAATCGTGGGGGAATAGTCGTAGAAGGGCTGAACATCAATTTCAAACACATCCCCTTCGTTAGGATGGTAGCGATTCACAAAGCGATCGCGCAAGTCCAGTAGCTCTGGTACCGACATTGGCACAATGGTTAAGTCTTCAAGGAGTCGATACACCTCCTGTTGGGCAATCCGAGGACGAATAATCCAGCATAGGCTTTCATTATCAACAATAATTTCTTGGGTAAAGAAGATGAGCTTACCTAAGCGCGACTGAGTCATAGGAGTGTTAGGTTTGCCCTGTTCACGGCAGTACTCATCAAAGGCCGCTAAAATTTCGTTGCGCAGCAAATAGCGTTTCTCGCCAAGCTGCAAAATACGGACAAACTGACGCAGGTCACTGCGTTCGTCGCTTTCGACCACTGATTTGAGGAGTAGGGATGTCATCGAAAAAACCTAGATCACAACGGGTAGGGCTGGAAGCCCCGTACTTCAGTGCGGGGAGGAAAGCTCCTTTAGCAACTTTAGTTGCCTTAGGTTATAATTATACTGCGGACACCAGAAACGGTTGTTCAAGGCACTGGTAACGGTCGATTGGGGGTGTTGTAAACCACCCCAGAGGCTCGCGGTTGGCTTGCTAACTGCAGGGCTACTAAAAGCTCCCTGCTTTAGCTGGGAGTAGTTTACAGGCTCAAAAATACGCCAAGAGAAGCCGCCCTCAAGCTTGTTCTTCAACCTCAGCGGCGGATGACGCTGAGTCATGGCTCAGCGGATTAAGCACTACAATAGCGCTATGCCTGCTGAAGTAGTGGACATTCTCAGTGCCGAAGACCTGCGGCGCACAGTGACCCGGTTGGCCTCCCAAGTGGTTGAGAAGGCACGGGAGAACCTAGGGGCGATCGTCCTGCTGGGGATCCACACCCGCGGGATTCCCCTCGCACAATTATTGGCTCAGCAAATTGAGTCCCTCGAGGGGCTGTCTGTGCCGGTGGGGGCGCTCGATATTACCTTTTACCGCGATGATCTTGACCGTATTGGCCCGCGTACGCCTCAGCAAACCACCATTCCGGTAGATTTGAGTGGGCGCATTGTGCTACTGGTGGATGATGTGATTTTTAGTGGCCGTACTGTGCGCTCTGCCCTGAATGCTGTCCATGACTATGGGCGACCCAAGGCCATTTGGCTATTAGTCCTCATTGATCGGGGGCACCGCGAATTGCCAATTCATCCAGATTTCACCGGTAAAGTTTTACCCACTGCCCGCGATGAAGTGGTCAAGGTGTTGTTGCAGCAGACGGATGGGCGAGACGGGGTCGAGTTGTGGAAGCCTGCCGTCTAGGCAAGGCCATCAGCCGTTAGTAAGACCTTGTACAGCCCCGGTCGGCGATCGCGAAAGAAGCCGTAGGCGGCGCGGAGCCGCTCAATAGCAGCCAGATCAAATGCGTGTACTAGAACCGCCTCATTGGAGCGATCGGCGACTTCTACTAGATCACCACGCGGATCGGCAATAAACGAACTGCCGTAGAAGACGTGACCATCTTCGTCCCCAACACGATTGGCGGCCACAATGGGAATCACATTGGCCACCGCATGACCCACCATCACCCGCTGCCATGGGTCTTTTGTATCCAAGGTGGGATCGTGGGGCTCACTCCCAATGGCGGTGGGGTACAGCAGAACCTCTGCCCCCATCAAGGTCATCGCTCGGGCCGCCTCAGGAAACCACTGATCCCAGCAGATCCCAACCCCTACCTTGCCGTAGCGGGTGCGCCACACCCGAAAGCCGGTGTTCCCAGGGCGGAAATAAAATTTTTCTTCGTAGCCAGGTCCGTCGGGAATGTGACTTTTGCGATACACTCCCAAGGTAGTACCATTGGCGTCAATCATGGCCACACTGTTGTAATAGACGGTGCCGGCTTTCTCAAAGAAAGACACCGGAATTACAACCGCCAGTTCTCGTGCCAAGGCTTCAAAGTGGGCGATGGTGGGGTGATTCCTGACGGGGTGCGCCCGTTCAAAGTAGATATCCCGCTCTTCCTTACAAAAATAATGGCCTTCGAAGAGTTCGGGTAAGACGATGACCTGTGCACCCTGACGGTGGGCTTGCCGAACTAGCTCACTCAGGTGCTCAATATTGGCATCTAGGTCGTCACTTAGTTTTGCTTGAACGGCAGCAACAGTTAGTGTTTTCATAGCTCCTGCTGGGTGATGCAATGGAAGGCACCGCCCCCTTCTAAAAGGGTACGAGCACTCAAGCCAATTGTGGTGCGGCTAGGAAAAAGCTCTGCGATCGCGGCAACGGCTTTGGCATCTGCCTCAGTGCCGTAGGTGGGCACCACAACGGTGGTATTGGCAATATAAAAATTCACATAGCTGGCAGGTAAAATCTCCCCTTGGGTGCTGGTTACGATCCCCGGAGAGGGCAGGGGAATAATTGTGAGCGATCGCCCCCGGGCATCCGTAAGCTGCTGTAACTGTTGATAAATCGCACTGAGAACGTCGTAGTTCGGATCCTCGCGGCTCCAAGGCAGCATACACACCACTGTTGCCGGTGCCACAAAGCGCACCAAGGTATCGATATGGCCGTCGGTGTGATCGTTGGCAAGCCCCGATTCAATCCAGAGAACTTTTTCCACGCCGAGGGCATCCCGCAGGTGTGCCTCGACCTCAGCAACCGTCACACCCGGATTGCGGTTGGGGTTGAGTAAACATTGCTGGGTACTCAGGCAGGTTCCCTCGCCATCCACCTCAAGGGCACCCCCTTCTAAGGTCAGGGATAGGGTGCGGTAGGGCAACCCCATCAATCTAGCTAAGCGGGGGGCTAGCTCGGCATCGCCCGCTAGCTCGTACTTCTTGCCCCAGCCATTAAAGGGTAAGCACAGGAGTTGGCGATCGCCCTGCTCATTCACTAGGGTAATAGGAGCCGTATCTCGCAACCAAATATCGCCAAAGGGCACGCGGTGAAACTGTGGTTGCAATGCACCAAGGAGAGACTGTGCCTCAACCTCTCCGGCCTCATCGAGAACTAGGATGTTCAGCGGCTCACCGTGACAGCAACCCGTCTTGGGGTCAGGGTTAGCGATCGCGCGGCACAAGGCTGTAAACTCAGCGCGCACCTGCGGCAGTAAGTCTCCCCACAATGCTTCGTGGCTAGGAAACGCTAACCAACAGGCACGATGGGGCTGCCATTCCGCAGGCTGAAAAAACGAGGTCGGCGAGGTGCCCATTTACCTCTTTTTGCTTGCTTTAGAGGGATTGGCCTTAGCAGCAGCCTTGTCAGTGCCTTTCTTGCCCTTAGGAGTTTGCTGAGCTTTGGTGCTACCACTGTACTTGCGGCGGAAGCGCTCGACCCGCCCCTCCGCATCTAGAATTTTCTGAGTGCCGGTAAAGAAGGGGTGGTTCCCCGACCAAATGTCCACATGGAGTTCTGGCTTCGTTGACCCGACGGTCATCACCACTTCACCATCACAATAAACTTTGGCCTCAGGGTACCATTGCGGATGAATGTTAGGTTTGGGCATAGGAACCTCGCAAAAACGATAGAACAACCAATGACAGCCAAATAATGCTAGCGCTTCGAGTATTGTGGCGCTTTCCGTGCCTTGCGTAACCCGTACTTGCGCCGCTCCTTCGCGCGGGGATCACGGGTGAGATACCCCTCAATTTTCAGGGGCTTACGATTTTCGAGATCCAATTGACACAGTGCCCGCGCCACCCCCAAGCGGATAGCATCGGCTTGGCCGGTTAAGCCACCGCCACTCGCATTCACATAGATATCGTAGCTACTCTCAAGACCAAGGGTTTCGAGGGGTGCTTTGACAAGCCCTAAATAGGTAGGGTTATGCTGCAAGTAATCAGCGCCGTCCCGACCATTAACGATAAATTGGCCATTGCCGGGTATCAATCGGACGCGGGCAATGGCGGATTTACGACGACCCGTCCCCAGATAAACAACTCGTTTCGACTGATCAGCAATCTGCATAGCTTAAGCTCCCGGAATGGTGGTAATGGTTAAGGACTGAGGTTTTTGGGCTTGGTGAGGGTGCTCCGCCCCAGCATAGACTTTGAGCTTGGTGAACAATTTACGCCCAAGGGAGTTTTTCGGCAGCATTCCCTTGACAGCGTGCTCAATGATCCGCTCAGGGATGCGGGCTTGCAACTGATCAAAGGTCTCTGTTTTCATGCCTCCCGGACGACCGGAATGGCGACGGTAGAGCTTTTGGGAGCGTTTTTTGCCCGTAACCACCACTTTCTCGGCATTGATCACAATGACAAAATCACCGGTGTCCATATGGGGTGTATAGATGGCTTTGTTTTTGCCTCTGAGAATCCGGGCGATCGCCGTCGCAAGGCGACCCAAGCGCTGATCCGCTGCATCAATAACGTACCACTGGGGGTCAAGGGACTCCACGGTGGGTAACGGCGTTTTCAGGGTATTGGTCATCACAAACTCCATAGGTTCTTAAGCAATCGACAAGTGCGGCAAGGCGGTAGCCAACTGAAACTGTGGCATTGCATGGGTGCACAACCCATGGGGAAAGGGCGACTCAGGGTAGCCGACGCCTAGCAGACACAGACCCGCCGCCGGGGCTGCATACTTCACCAAATGGCGTTGCTCTTGCTGCCAGATCTCCGTAAAGCTGGCGGGCGATCGCCGCCCTTGGCCGACCTGCACCAAGAGACCCACCAGCAACCGCATCATCCCGTAGAGGAACCCAGAGGCCTGCACCTCAATTTCCACTAAGGCACCGCGGCGCTGACAGCTCACCTCCTGCACCTCTACCCACGAATGGCGGCGCTTCGACCCTGCACGATGAAATGCACTGAGGTGATGCCGCCCGACTAACGGCATCAACACCGCCTGCATGATCTCTGTATCAAGGGGGTACTGGTAGCAGTGCCACGTTAACCCCCGCAAAAACAAGTTGGGGCAAGGATCCGTGTAAAGGGTATAACGATAGCGCCGCCAAAGCGCCGAAAAACGCGCATGCCAATGCTCAGGCACGGCTGCCGCTGCTCGAATCAGAACATCCATTGGCAAACGCGCATTTAAGACCGCTGGCCAGCGATGGGCAGGAATCGGCGAGTTAACCGTGACGTGGGCAACCTGACCCGCCGCATGCACCCCAGCATCTGTGCGCCCGGCCGCCACTACACTCACTGGATGATTCACGACACGGGCGATCGCCTGCTCCAGAACCTCTTGTACAGTCCGTTGGCCCACTTGGCGTTGCCAGCCGTGGAACGCCATCCCTTGGTACTGAATCAGCAGTGCAAGGCGCTGTTGCCCTGTCGTTGCCATCGCTGCCATCCTCAGGCTCAAACGAGTTCAATAACCGCTAGTTCAGCATTGTCCCCCCGCCGCCGCACGCTGCGAATAATGCGGGTATAGCCACCGTTGCGATCGCCATAGCGCTCAGTGGCTTGGGCAAAGAGGGCATGAACCAGTTGCTTGTCGTAGAGATACCCCAATGCCCGCCGCCGCGCGGCCAGCGACCCATCTTTTGCCAAGGTAATCATTCGTTCTGCCTCTGAGCGCACAGCCTTCGCCCGGGCCTTCGTGGTCGTGATGCGACCATGGCGAATGAGTTCTGTTGTGAGGGAGCGCAAGAGTGCCCGTCGCTGATCCGCAGGCAACCCCAGTTGGGGGACACGACGTTGATGACGCATATCAAAAACCTCAACCTGATAACTTTAGTTAGTTAGAGCGAGCCGCTTTTTGGGGGGGCAGCGTAATACCCAAGTGCTTTTGTAGCGCCTCAATCACTTCTTCGGCAGACTTTTGGCCAAAGTTCTTGATTTCCAATAAATCTTCTTGGGAATACTCCAATAAGTCCGCAACCGTATTCACTTGGGCACGCTTCAAGCAATTGTACGCCCGCACCGAAAGATTCAATTGCTCAATTTGAATTTGACCCGTTTCATCGTATTCATCGGTTGCCGTTGTCTCTGAGGCATGCAGGGGCACTTCTTTCAACGGACTAAAGAGATCCAGCAAAATGCCCGCTGCTTGGTTGAGGGCATCCTGAGGGGTCAAGCTGCCATTGGTCCAAATCTCAAGCTTCAGATAGTCCTGTAAGGGGCGCTCTCCCTCAGTGCCACTGGTACGCATCGAATCAACACTGTAATTCACGCGCCGCACCGGCATAAATACTGCATCTAGCTGCAAGTAGTCCAGCGCCATGCGATCGTCACGTACCCGCTCCACCGAACGGTACCCCTTATCACGCTCCACTTTGAACTCTAGCTCTAAGGTTGCTCCTGGCATCAGCGTCGCAATGTAGTGATTGGGGTTGACTACCTCCACATCGGAGGACAACTCAATCAAAGCCGCTGTTACCGTTAGCGCCTCCGACTCAGGGGCTTGGGCGTAGATGCGACCCACCTGAGGCTCGCTCGTATGGCCGCGAACCACTAGCTGCTTCATTTGCAGCAAAATATCCATCACATCCTCACGCACACCGGGAATCGTAGAGAATTCGTGATTAACACCAGCAATACGCACCGCCGTCACAGCACTTCCCGGTAAATCAGACAGCAGCACCCGCCGCAGTGCATTCCCCACCGTTACCCCTTGACCGGGCGCTAAAGGATGGAGCGCAAACTGGCCATACTGACTTTGATCCTCTTCAGTCCGTGTCTCTAAACATTCAATTTGATATGCCATAGCCATGCTCCCAAATAACCCAAACCCAAACCTCATCCTTAGACTCGCCGCCGTTTGGGAGGGCGACAACCATTGTGGGGAATCGGTGTGACATCTCGAATGAGGGTAATTTCGAGCCCAGCCGCTTGCAGTGCCCGAATAGCCGTTTCCCGACCCGACCCGGGCCCACTCACCATGACCTCAATTTGGCGCATACCCTGATCAATGGCACGTCGTGCCGCACTATCGGCAGCGGTTTGAGCCGCAAAGGGGGTTCCTTTTTTTGCGCCCTTAAAGCCACTGGAGCCAGCAGAGGCCCAAGCGATCACTTCACCGCCGGGATCGGTAATAGAAACGATTGTATTGTTGAAGGTTGATTGAATGTGGGCAACGCCACTGGGGACATTGCGCTTTTGCTTACGAGGGCCAGACCGTTTTGCAGAGGGTGCCATAATCTATCCAAATATGAGGGTCGAACAGGTTACAGAGACGGAAACAACTATTTTTTGGCAGCAGGTTTCTTCTTGCCAGCGACAGTGCGACGACCACCGCGGCGAGTACGGGCATTCGTGCGCGTCCGCTGTCCCCGTACCGGTAGCCCCAAGCGATGCCGCCGACCACGGTAACTGCCAATATCCATTAACCGCTTGATGTTCATGGCTTCAAGGCGGCGTAAATCCCCCTCCACTTGGTAGTCGTCAATGGCGGAGCGCAAGGCCGCCACATCAGCATCCGATAAATCGCGGGTGCGGGTATCAGGATTGACCCCCGTTTTCGCTAAAATTTCCTTTGAGCGGGTCAAGCCAATCCCATAAATATAGGTCAGGGCAATTTCAATACGCTTGTCCCGGGGCAAGTCAACACCAGCAATACGAGCCATGAATCTAGTTCCTATCTGTTAAACAACTAACGGGTTACCCTTGGCGCTGCTTGTGCTTGGGGTTGGTGCAAATCACCATCACCCGACCGCGCCGCCGAATAATGCGGCATTTTTCGCAAATACGCCGTACCGATGCTCTTACTTTCATATTAGTCGCTCATCTAGTCGCAAATTTTACATTCTAGCAGAGTAAAGGTCGTAAATCAAACAAATGCCTACTTCTTCCGCAGCCGATAGGTGATCCGTCCCTTGGTCAGGTCGTAGGGAGTGAGCTCGACCTTGACGCGATCGCCCGGCAGAATTTTGATGTAATTGCGGCGAATTTTGCCGGAAATGTGGGCAAGAACATTAAAGCCATTGTCCAAATCCACACGAAACATGGCATTGGGCAAAGACTCTGTGACCGTACCTTCAATTTCAATGGCATCCTGCTTAGACACAATTGACCTCCCCAAGGCGAGCTTTAATCGCAGCAGTGACCTCCGCGATGGTGCCAGTACCATCCACATGAACAAATTTAGGATGGCCGATGTACTGCTGAATCATAGGTAGTGTTTCTTGCTCATAGACCTGTAGCCGCTTGAGAATGGTTTCCGGTGTATCATCGGAGCGCTGCTGACCGGAAGCTGCTTGCTTCGCTCGGTTAAGGGCGCGCTCTTGGAGGATGTGGGCAGGCACATCTAAAAACAGCAAATAGTCGTAGGTTTGGCCAATATCCGTCAGCATGGACTCAAAGATCTTTGCTTGGGACGGGTTGCGCGGAAAACCATCCAGCAGCCAGCCGATTGCTGTATCCGCTTGCTGGAGGCGATTGGCCACCATGTCCACAATGACTTGATCTGGAACCAGTTCGCCGCGATCCATGTAGCCCTGAGCCTGTTGCCCAAGGGGCGTGCCTGCTGCTCGTTCGGAGCGCAGAATATCCCCCGTAGAAATGTGGGGAATACCAAAGTGCTCTAGTAAAATCGCTGCTTGAGTCCCTTTGCCAGAGCCGGGGCCACCGAATAAAATTAACCGCATTACTGCTTCACCATCCCCTCATAACGTTGTGAAATGACGTAGGTCTGAATTTGCTTCGAGGTATCAATGGCTACCCCCACTAAAATGAGCAGTGAGGTGGCACCTAGCCCTTGGAAGGTGGTGACGCGAGTGGCACTTTCCACTGCTGTGGGAATAATTGCCACTAACCCTAGGAAAATGGCACCCAGGAAGGTCAAGCGATTCAGCACGCGCTCTAGATAATCTGAGGTGGCTTTCCCCGGACGAATCCCAGGAATACTTGCTCCCATCTTCTTCAGGTTTTGGGACATATCCACGGGGTTCACCACCAAGGAGGAGTAGAAGTAGCTAAAGAACAGGATCAACAGGAGATAGACAATGACGTAAACCCATGGTGTTGGCCCTGCCGGGGAGATGTAGGCACCAATCTGAGCTATAAGTTCGTTGCGGGTAAACTGGGCTAGGGTGGAGGGCAAAATGAGGACGGCGGAGGCAAAAATAATGGGCATGACTCCCCCTTGGTTAAGCCGCAGCGGCAGGTAGCTCGTCTGCTCGCGGTAGAGTTTGCGCCCCACCTGTCGCCGCGCCGAAACAATGGGAATGCGGCGGGTGCCTTCTTGGACAAAGACAATGCCGACAATCATGGCCAAAAAGACCGTAACAAGAATCACAATGCCGCCAACATTGCCGCCACTTTCAGCAAAGGCAATCGTTTGACCCACTGACCCTGGCAGGTACGCCACAATGCTCAAAAAGATGAGGAGGGAGGCACCATTGCCAACCCCTCGCTCAGTAATTAGTTCCGAAATCCACATCACCACCATGGAGCCAGCAGTGAGGGCAATGACAATTTCTGCAATAAAAAACGGCCCCGGATGCAGCGCTGCTCCGGGAATTGAACTGACGAAAACAGCAATACCAAGGCTTTGCAGGATGGCCCAAGCCACGGAGACGTAGCGGGTAATCTGCGAGATTTTGCGCCGCCCTGCTTCACCCTCATCTTTTTGTAGCCGTTCGAGGGAGGGTAAGGCTGCCGTCAGCAACTGCATAATAATGGAAGCGTTAATGTAGGGCAAAATGCCAAGGGCAAAAATGCCGAGGGCAGATAGCCCACCACCAGAGAAAATATCTAGAAAGCGAATGACGGCATTGTCTTCAACACTCTGAGCAAAGACGGAGCGATCAATGCCCGGAATTGGCAGGTAAATACCTAGGCGCACTAAAATTAGCAGCCCAAGCGTGATCAGTAGTCGCCCTCGCAACCCAGAGGCTTGAGCCATCTGCATAAAGGTTTCTTGGGCGGTGGGGGCTTTGCCGCGATTCACAATCATGATCCGCTTCCTCTATTCGCTGTCAGTAACGACGGCATCGACACATACCCCACCCGCTGCTTCGATTTTGGCGCGAGCACTACCGCTAAAGGCAGCGGCGTGCACCTCCAGTTTGACGCTCAGCTCACCATCCCCCAGCACTTTCAAGGGATATTTTGCGGTGGTTAAAATTCCGGCCTCTAGCAGAGACTCAACGGTAACCACACTATTGGCAGGTAGGGTATTGAGACGAGCAACGTTAACTGTAGTGTAAAGCGTCCGGTTGACGATGGGAAAGTGCTTGAGCTTGGGTAGCCGTCGATAGAGGGGATTTTGCCCCCCTTCAAACCCGGGGCGGGTGGGACGACCGGAGCGGGATTTTTGCCCTCGCATTCCAAATCCACCACTGGCCCCTTGACCGGCTGAGATGCCACGGCCAATGCGCCGCTTCCGTCGCCGCGATCCCGGTTGGGGTTGAGCATCCTGAAAACGCATGGGCTACTCCTAACTACTTGCTATAAAGATTTTCCACAGGGATTTCCCGCTCTTCGGCCACTTCCGGGAAGGTGCGCAACGCTGCGAGGGCTTCCAGGGCTGCCCGGGCATTATTAAGGGGGTTACTGGAGCCCAGTTGTTTGGCCAACACGTTGCGCACTCCAGCCAGTTCCAAGACGGTGCGCACCGATCCACCGGCAATAACTCCAGTGCCGGGGGCGGCGGGACGAATCATAACGCGGGCGGCTCCGCCTTCACCAAACGTAGGGTGAGGAATGGAGTTAGATTTAGTAATGGGAACTTCGACAAGGTGCTTTTTGCCATCAGCAACGCCTTTACGGACAGCCCCAATGACGTCGGCAGCTTTGCCAACCCCAACACCCACTTGCCCGCGTTCGTTGCCGACAATAACAATGGCGCGGAAGCTTAGTTTTTTACCGCCTTTAACGACTTTAGAGACACGGCGGATCTGAACGACCCGTTCCTGCCAGTCGGTTTCTTTTTCAACTTTACGGGGGTTTTTACGACGATTTGCCATCGGGTCATCCTCTAAAAGTCTAGTCCGGCTTCACGGGCAGCATCCGCAAGGGCTTTGACGCGACCGTGATAGATATTTCCGCCGCGATCAAAAACGACTTGCTGGATGCCAGCGGCCTTGGCACGCTCAGCAATCAGCCGCCCAACTTCAGCAGAGGCGGCACAGTTACTGCCATTTCCCAGCTTTTGTCGCAGTGACGGCTCAACACTGGAGGCGGCGACAAGGGTATGATGCCGGCTGTCGTCAATGACTTGGGCATAGATGTGCTGGTGGGAACGGAAAACAGCGAGACGGGGGCGATCGCCGGTGCCTTTGACTTTGCGACGAATGCGCTGATGCCGACTTTGACGAGCGGCAGTACGAGTTTTCTTCATCTATTTCTTCCCTGTCTTACCAACTTTGCGACGGACAAATTCACCAGAGTACCGAATACCTTTGCCTTTGTAAGGCTCAGGGGGGCGAACCCCACGGATTTGGGCAGCCAAATTACCCACTAGTTCTTTATCAATGCCACTCACAAGGACGATGGTGCCCTGCTGGACTTTTTTGCCTTGGTTATCTTCTATTTCTAAAGTAATGCCGTCGGGGGGCGTAATTTCCACCGGATGGCTGTATCCCATACTTAGCACCAGATTTTTACCTTGCTGTTGAGCACGGTACCCCACCCCTTGGATCTCTAGCTTTTTTGTAAAGCCCTGAGCCACTCCTTCGACCATGTTGGCTACAAGGGTACGGCACAGCCCGTGGCGTTCTTTTGCTGTTCGGGATTCGTCGCGCCGCTGGACGAGAATGGTTTCACCTTCTTGGGACACCGTGACCTCTGGGGGTAGTACCCGGCTCAATTGTCCTTTGGGACCTTTGACGGTGACCTGTTGCCCCTCAAGGGTCAGGGTGACATTTTTCGGCAGGGGAATGGGGCGTTTGCCAATACGAGACATGTAGGACGTCCTCCGAGCTTACCAAACGTAACAGAGTACTTCGCCGCCGATGCCCTGCTGCCGCGCCTCGCGATCGGTCATGATGCCGCTGGAGGTGGAAATAATGGCAATCCCAATCCCCCCAAGAACCCGGGGGAGTTCGCGGGAGTTGGCATAGACGCGCAATCCGGGTTTGCTAACCCGCTTGAGAGCAGTAATAATTGGCTGGCGTTGCTTGCCGCGATATTTGAGGGCAACCACCAATTGTCGCTGAATGCCGTCTCCCTGCTCTTCGTAGTCGCGAATGAACCCTTCTGCCTTTAGCACTTGGGCAATACTGCGAGTCATTCGCGTGGCGGGGATGGTCGTGCTTTGATGCCGCGCAAGGTTTGCGTTGCGGATGCGAGTCAGCATATCGCCAATCGTGTCGTTTACTGCCATAGTTGCTCCTTAAAAATCCTGCCTCCGGCGTTAGTTATCACGGAACGGCATACCCATTGCTTTTAGCAGGGCACGTCCTTCTTCATCAGTGGTGGCAGTGGTGATGATTGAGACATCCATGCCGCGAATTTGATCAATATCGTCGTAGTTGACTTCGGGAAAAATAAGTTGCTCCCGTAGTCCTAAGGTATAGTTGCCCCGGCCATCAAAACTTTTGGGGTTAACGCCACGAAAGTCACGAATCCGGGGGAGGGCAAGGTTGATGAGCCGATCTAGAAAGGAATACATGCGATCGGCACGTAGGGTAACGGCTACCCCCACTGGCATGCCTTGGCGAATTTTGAAGCCAGCGATCGCCTTCTTGGCACGGGTGACCACAGGTTTTTGACCTGTAATGGTCGCAATTTCTGCGAGTGTTGCTTCAAGGGCTTTGGCGTTTTGTGCCGCCTCCCCAAGCCCGCGATTCACCGTTATTTTGGTGATTTTGGGGACTTGGTGAATATTTGTGTACTGGAATTGCTGCATAAGTTGCGGCACAACCGTTTTGCTGTAATGGTCTTTCAGACGTTTGGACATGGGGGACTTCTCCTAGGCAAGGTCTCTGGGCGTGGTCAGAGAGGGGGGAAACTAATCAATAATTTCCCCGGTTTTTTTGAGCATTCGGACTTTGCGACCGTCTTCGGTGTAGGTGTAGCAAATGCGGCTGGCAACGTTCTGCTTGCTGGAGTAGAGCATGACTTTGCAGCTATGAATGGGGGCTTCCTTCGTAATAATTTGGCCAGATTCCCCCTCTTGGCGAGGCTTAACATGTTTTGTTTTGAGGTTGACCCCTTTGACAATCACTTGACTGGTTTTGGGGAACACCGCTAGGACTTCGCCCACTTTGGCTTTATCGCGACCGGCAATGACTTGTACGGTGTCACCTTTTTTGACATGCATTCGATGGCGCACAGGTGCTTTTGCTTTTTTTGCAGCCATTAGAGAACCTCCGGTGCCAAGGAGACAATTTTGGTGAAATTTTTATCCCGCAGTTCGCGAGCAACCGGTCCAAACACCCGGGTGCCCCGGGGATTCCCCTCTTGGTTGATCAGTACAGCGGCGTTATCGTCAAAGCGAATGCTCATGCCACTTTCGCGGCGGATGGCTTTGCGGGTACGCACAATGACGGCTCGGACGACATCGGATTTTTTCACGGCCATGTTGGGGGTGGCATCCTTAACCGTGGCAATAATGACATCACCCACGCTGCCATAACGACGATTACCGCCACCGAGGACGCGAATGCAGAGCAGTTTCTTGGCGCCGCTGTTGTCGGCAACGTTCAGGTAGGTTTCCTGTTGAATCATGGCTGGCTCTCCTTAAGCAGTCCCAGTGTTGAGAATTTCGGCGATCGCCCAGCGTTTGGTACGGCTGAGGGGGCGAGTTTCACGGATCCGCACGCGATCGCCAACTTTAGCTTCATTGTTTTCATCGTGGGCTTTATAGCGGCGGGTTTTGACAACAATTTTGCCGTACTTGGGATGGGCAGAGCGGTTTTCAACGGCAACGACAACGGTTTTATCCATCTTGTCGCTAACCACCACACCCACACGTTCTTTCACTGCCATTAGTTGTGTCCTCCACTGCGGCGACGTTCATTCTCAAGGGTTAAAAGCTGAGCCAACTCATGGCGCAAATGCTTAAATTGGTGAGGTTTGACCTCCTGCCGCGTTGCTTTTTTGAACCGCAGATCAAACAATTCTTTTTTGATAGCAACGATGCGATCGCCCACCTCTTGATCACTGAGTTGCCGCAGGTCACTCATTTTTGTTAATGCCATCCCTAACCCTCCTGTTGCACGTCATCTTGATTACGGACAATAAAGCGAGTTTTGATCGGCATCTTATAGGCGGCGAGGCGCATCGCTTCCCGAGCCGTTGCCTCCGGCACCCCTGCAATTTCGTACATAATGCGTCCGGGTTTGACCACCGCCACCCAGTATTCCGGTGAGCCTTTCCCAGACCCCATCCGTGTTTCTGCGGGGCGCATGGTGACGGGTTTATCCGGGAAAATGCGAATCCAAATTTTGCCCCCACGGCGAATATAGCGGGTCATGGCTCGCCGCCCCGCCTCGATCTGCCGCGAGGTAATCCACGCTGGCTCAAGGGCTTGCAGGGCAAAGTCACCAAAATGAATCGAGCTACCGCGACTGGCAACCCCAGTCATTCGTCCCCGCTGTTGTTTCCGAAATTTAGTACGCTTAGGACTTAACATCGCTGACTTCCTTGTTAGTTAGAGCGATTTTCAAATTGAGGCAAGCGGCGTTGGCCAGTGCGCCGATGTGGTTCACGACTCGCAGCTTCTGGTTGACCTGGGAGCACTTCACCCTTGAAGATCCACACCTTGACCCCCAAAATACCGTAAATGGTGCGCGCTGTCCGATAGGCGTAGTCAATATCGGCACGTAGGGTATGCAGGGGCACTCGACCTTCGCGCGTCCATTCGGTACGGGCAATTTCAGCGCCGTTCAGCCGACCCGCCACTTGAATTTTGATCCCTTCAACCCCGGCTCGCTGTGCCCGCTGAATTGCCTGCCGCACAGCCCGCCGGAAGGCCACCCGCCGCTCTAGCTGCTGGGTGATATACTCCGCCAGCAAACTGGCTTCCGCATCCACACGATTGACTTCAAGGACATTGACTTTGACCGTGCGGCTAGGGGGTAGCATTTGCCGCAGGTCTTCCCGCAGCTTTTCTATCCCTTGCCCGCCTTTGCCAACAACCACCCCAGGACGAGCAGTGCGAATTTGCAACTCCACTTGATCGGCCTTGCGTTCAATGCGAATCTCGGCAATACCGGCATTCCCCATCACCTTGTTGATGTAGGTGCGGATTTGATGATCTTCTTTGAGTAAATCGGGGTAGCGATCGGCATCTGCATACCAGCGGGAGCGGTGCTCCTGAGTAATGCCGAGGCGAAAGCCAATTGGGTGAATCTTCTGTCCCACAGTGGTATCCTTCTACGATTCGTCAGCGGTGTTTTGGGCAGCCACAGCAATGGTGATGTGGCAGGTTGGTTTGCGAATTTGATAGGCACGGCCTTGAGCGCGGGGGCGAAACCGCTTTAAGGAAGGGCCTTGATCCGCGTAGGCTTGGCTGATCACTAGGGTTGCTGGGTCTAACCCCAGATTGTGCTCTGCGTTAGCCGCTGCCGAGCGCAGCACCTTTGTAATGGGTTCACAGGCACGATAGGGCATAAACCGCAGCATAATCAGGGCATCACGATAAGTTTGTCCCCGGAGTTGATCTAGCACCCGCCGTACCTTATGGGGGGACATGCGGACGTATTTGGCTGAAGCACGGGCGGCAGGAGAAGCGGTAGAAACCATAGACAGCTATCCAATACGGTGGCTAAACAGTAATGATCAATGGCGGGCTTTTTTATCCCCCTTGACGTGGCTGCGGAAGTTACGGGTGGGAGCAAATTCCCCCAGCTTATGGCCGACCATTTGCTCGGTGATATACACAGGCACGTGCTGTTTGCCGTTGTGTACCGCAATGGTGTGGCCAATCATCTCTGGCACAATGGTGGATGCCCGCGACCATGTTTTGATCACCTCCTTGCTGTTGCGCTCGTTGAGTGCCTCAATTTTCCGTAAGAGATGATCTGCCACAAAGGGGCCTTTTTTCAGTGAACGTCCCATAACCTAACTTCTCCGGAGTACCTTAAGACTGACGACCGCCACGACCACGCTTGGACGACTTCTTGCGTCGCCGCACAATGAGGGCATTGCTGAGTTTCTTCTTCTTGCGGGTTTTGTAACCAAGGGTGGGTTTGCCCCAAGGGGTAACCGGTCCACTGCGACCAATGGGGGCACGGCCTTCACCACCACCGTGGGGGTGATCCACTGGGTTCATGACGGAACCGCGTACCTTTGGCCGCCGACCTTTCCAACGATTGCGCCCAGCCTTACCCATGCTGAGGTTGTTGGCCTCCACATTGCCCACTTGGCCGATGGTGGCATAGCACTCTTTACGGAAGAGGCGCACCTCACCGGAAGGGAGTTTTAAGGTAACCATATCCCCTTCCTTGGCCACGACCTGTGCCATTGCCCCTGCGGCGCGCACCATTTGAGCACCACGACCGGGGGTAATTTCTACGTTATGCACACTGGTTCCCAGCGGGATTTTGCCAAGGGGCAGCGCATTGCCGACTTCAATGGGGGCATCGGGGCTGGCAATAATGTTGCTACCTGGAGCGAGATCGCGAGCATGAAGGATATAGCGCTTTTCACCATCTTGGTAGTGAATAAGGGCAATCCGGGCGTTGCGGTTGGGGTCGTATTCTACCGTGGCCACTTTGGCGGGCACATTCACCTTGCTGCTGCGGCGAAAGTCCACCTCACGGTAACGGCGCTTATGGCCGCCACCTCGCCGCCGACTGGTAATCACACCGCGATTATTCCGACCTTTATCCCGCTTATAGCCACGGGTGAGGGATTTTTCGGGGGTATCTGTTGTAATTTCGGCAAAGTCGGAAACGGATTTTTGGCGGGTACCGGGGGTGTAGGGTCGGTATGCACGAATGCCCATGATCTTGGTGCTCCGTTAAACGTCGGGGAAGAGGTTAATTTTGCTCTCGGGGGCAAGGGTGACGATCGCCCGCTTGTATTGGGTGCGATGACCGATGAAGCGCCCTACCCGCTTTGCTTTTTTGGGTAAGTTGTAGGTGTTAACGCCAGTGACCTTGACATTAAACAGATCTTCAATGGCGGCCTTGATTTGCGGCTTGGTGGCACGGCGATCGACATCAAAGGTATATTGGTTGTTTTCCAATAGCACCGTGGCCTTTTCGGTTACGATCGGACGCTTAATTAGATCCGCAAGGACGCGGGGCTGCACTTTAGTCACCGTACACCTCCTGAATTTTGGCGATCGCCCCCGTTGTGGCGACAATGCGATCGGCGTGGAGCAAATCAAACACATTTAACTGATCGGCGCGCAACACTTTAAGCGTTGGTACATTACGTGCCGAGAGAATAATCATTTCCGCCAGATCATTCACCAACAGCAGTACTTTTTGGTCTGGCTGCACCCCCCAGCGTTGGAGTGCTGTCACCAATTCCTTGGTTTTGGGGCGCGGCAACTGATCCGCAAACTCCTGAACCACAATTAAATCTGCGGCACGATCCATCAGCGCTGTGCGCAGAGCCAGCCGCCGCTCTTTACGGTTCATTTTTTGGGAGTAGTCCCGGGGCTTAGGGCCAAAGATGACACCACCACCGCGCCACAGAGGTGAGCGAATCGAGCCAGCACGGGCACGACCCGTACCTTTTTGCCGCCATGGTTTGCGACCACCGCCGCGAACTTCAGCACGGGTTTTCGTGGAAACCGTTCCCTGACGCGCGTTAGCTAGCTGCCGCACAAGGGCGCGATGGACAATATGACTCGCGGTTTCTGGCTTGGCCGTAGCAAGATCAAGGGTTGCCTCGCCGCTATCAGCCCCTTGCCAGTCCTTTACAACACATGCAACCATAACTGCACTCTCTAAGCCCTTACTTGTGACCAACGACCTTTGCGGGGGTAATACTCACCAGTGCCCCCGGCTTACCGGGCAGTGCCCCCTTGATTAAGATCAAGTTCCGCTCGCTATCGACACGCACAACTTGCAACTTGCGAATTGTGACCGTTGCATTCCCCATGCGACCGGCCATGCGTTTCCCTGGAAAGACGCGCCCCGGCGTTGTACCGGCACCGGTTGACCCCGGTAAGCGGTGATTCTTAGAGCCGTGAGCCATCGGGCCGCGCTTAAAGTTGTGTCGTTTTTGATAGCCTGCAAAGCCGCGACCAATGCTGGTGCCACGCACATCGACCAATTGACCAGGGCTAAAAATATCCACGGTGATGGTCTGACCCAGTTGGTAGGGGGACGTGTCATCAAGGCGATATTCCCGCAGATGACGCATGGGCGGCGTTTGCGAATGTTTGCTGAGGTGGCCGCGCTCAGGACGACTAAGGGTTTTTTCGCGCACCTCGCCAAATGCCACTTGAATGGCCGTGTAGCCGTCTGTTGCAGGGGTCTTGATTTGGGTGATCGGACACGGTCCGGCCTGCACCACTGTAATGGGGACAGCTTTGCCCACCTCATCAAAGATTTGGGTCATGCCCAATTTTGTCCCTAAAATACCAACTGTCACGATCGCTTTCCTTAAAAGTACGAATCACAACAAAACAGCGAGAGGTAGCGTGCACACTACACCTCGGCAGATTCCCGCAGTTAGGAATGGTGGATTGACCCAGCAGTTACACGGTCAGCAAGACAACGCCTTGGGCGTATCTATCGTCGAGCAAGGACAGTTTCAGATGATAATGGCGTTATGGCGTTTGTTTACGGGCTAACAGCCAGCTACATCTGAATGGATCAGTGGAACCAAGGACTTAAGGGGATTGAGGCGATCGCCCCCAACTCAGTATCCGTTTTTGGTCACAAGTTTTAATCATAGATCAGCCATTGTAAGTTTGTCTAGGCATTTGCTAACATTTTTGACGCTCCTTTGAACCGCATGGCATTGGGAATGGGTTGTGTTTGAGTTTGTCTGTCAGCAGCAGTGTCGCCACAGCCATGCCCGAGCGGGTTTATTTCATACTCCCCACGGCAGTGTGGCCACGCCTCGCTTTATGCCTGTGGGCACCTTAGCTAACGTCAAAACCTTAACCCCTCAGCACCTTGAAGGGGCAGGGGCGCAAATGGTGCTGGCCAATACCTATCATTTGCACCTGCAACCCGGCGAAGAGATTGTTGCCGCTGCCGGTGGCCTGCATCGGTTTATGGGGTGGTCAGGCCCAATCCTAACGGATTCCGGTGGGTTTCAGGTTTTTAGCCTCAGTGAGATGCGCCAGATCTCCGATGCGGGGGTTGTGTTCCGATCGCCCCACGATGGCCAGATGATTGAATTGTCACCGGAGCGGGCCATCCGCATCCAAGAGCAATTGGGGGCAGATGTGATCATGGCCTTTGATGAGTGCCCCCCCTATCCCGCCAGTCGCGCGGTCGTGACCCAGGCAACCCAACGAACCCTGCACTGGCTCGAGCGCTGTATTGCAGCAAAGCAACGGCCAGACCAAGCCCTGTTTGGCATTGTTCAAGGGGGGGTATATGGCGATATCCGCCGTGAGTGTGCCACCGCCATGCTGGCCTACGATTTACCCGGCTATGCGATTGGGGGGGTAAGTGTGGGGGAACCGACGACTGCCATGCACGAGATTGTGGCGGTGACGGCGCCACTGCTGCCCACCCATAAGCCCCGCTATTTGATGGGGGTGGGCACCCACCTAGAAATGCTGCGGGCGATCGCCGCAGGGGTGGATTTATTTGACTGTGTCATTCCCACCCGCCTAGCACGCCATGGCTGTGCCATTGTTCAGGGGAACCGCTGGAATCTGAAAAATGCGCGGTTTCGCCGAGACTATGCCCCCCTCGATCCAACCTGTCCCTGCTACACCTGTGGTACCTTTAGTCGTGCCTACCTCAGTCACTTAGTTCGCGCCAAGGAATTATTGGCCTATACACTGCTGTCTATTCATAATGTCACTGAACTCATCGGTTTCACCCAAGCGGCGCGGCAGGCCATCCTCGAGGATCACTTTCCAAAGTTTGCGGCAGAATGGGAACAACGCCTATGCACATCCAGCCACGATGATTAGCTTTTCTGATGCGGTGTTATCGAGGGAAGAACGCTTGAGCCGCTGGGGGTTTTTGGGGTTGGCCACGGCTCCTTTAGTTGGCTCGGTTCTCTTTAACCATGGTATGGCTCCGCCCTTTGTCATTTGCCCCGTTCGTAGCTTGACGGGCATTCCCTGCCCTGGCTGTGGCTTGACCCGCTCCTTTATGGCGATCGCCCGCGGCAATTTTGAGGATGCCCTTTCTATGCACCTGTTTGGCCCTCCCCTATTTGCGGCGTTTATGTTGGTAGTTGTGCTAATGGCGGCAGAATTAAAAACTGGACGGCGACTACAGCGTACCCCCTTCCGTTACCTGCAACGGGTACAAAACTGGTGGTGGCTAGCCTTGCTGTACTTTGGGTACTATGGAGTGCGCCTCACGAGCTTGATCCAAACTGGCGAGTTTTACATCAACCCGTTTTCAATGGTGCGTTAGCAGATCTAAAATTTCCGTCGCGGCACGCTCCACCACACCGGGGGTTCCCATGGCCCGTCGCATAGCACGATACTCGGCCTTCATGACTGCTTGCTTGTCAGGATTGGCGAGTAGCCCTAGGGCAGTGGCAGTAATGGTTTGAACCGTAGCGTTCTCCTGGAGTAGCTCCGGCACAATGGCTTTTCCGGCCAGTAAATTGGGGGGAGAGACAAAGTCAAGGTTAAAGTTCAAAAAGATGCGGTACAGCCAAAGACTAATGGGGTTGACCCGATAAATCACCACCTGCGGCACATTCAACAACGCGGTTTCTAGGTTGACCGTGCCCGACTTGGCGATCGCCAGATCTGCGGCGGCCAACACCAGTAACGAGTCATCGGCGAGCGTGACTCTAATGGGGTAGTGCTGCAAAGCGGCCTCAATCGATGGGCGGTACTGCTGCAGAGAAAGCGGCAGCCAAAACCGCGCGTGGGGATAGACCTTGGCAATATTTGTTGCTGCTCCCAAAATCAAGGGCAACAGCGACCTGATTTCCTGCTTGCGGGAGAGGGGCAACAGGGCGATCGCCAACTCCTCTGGGCCAATCCCTAAGGCTTGACGCGCCGCCTCGCGACTGGGGGCAGCAGCAATGCGATCTAACAGCGGATGCCCCACCCACACCACATTGGCACCGTGTTGGCGATAGTATTTGGCTTCCTCTGGGAAAATAGCAATCAGGCGATCGCTGAGGGCAACAATTTGGCGGGTGGTTTTCAGGCTATGGGACCACACCCATTCCTGCGGCGCAATGTAATAGACCATCGGCACCGCAAAGTGTTTACGAATAAACCCTCCCATAGCCATATTGCCGCCAATATAGTCAATCAGGACAACCAGATCGGGGGGATGGCGCTGCAGATAGCGGCGCGCCTTGAGTTGCAGCGCAATGGTCGTTTTCACTAAGGGCAGGGCTTCCAGCAGGCCAACTGAACCAATACCGCCGGTATTAAAGAGCACCGTTGCCCCTGCCGCCGCCATGCGATCGCCCCCCAAGGCAGAAATGCGCAGGGGAATGTTGCGGTCGGCAGCTAAGCGATAGAGAGCCTTGACTAATAATGCCCCCTGTAAATCCCCGGACACCTCACCCGTGCTAATAAACAAATGCGCCATGCCTATCCTTGAAGAATGGGAACCGGTTGACAGAGTTGCGCGGCAAACTCTTGTTCTGCCGTGGCCATTGCCTGCACCGCCGCCGCCATAATCTCTGAGATCGGTACTCCGGCATGGTACTGCCCTAGCCATTGTTGGGCAGTGTTGCCTTGACGCAAAATTTTCTTGATAGGAGCCAAAAAGCAGCTAAACCCCTGCCCCTTGGCGATCGGCCATACCTCCTCAACGAGTTCGGCAATCCAGGCTGCGGCTGTAAGTTGACGACCGTCTTGCCAGTGGGTCAACACCGCCTCGAGGCTGTGGCGAGCCGCTTGCATTTCGTTGGCATCGGCCAGTTGTGCTAGATCCACCCCTTGGCGGTGGAGGTAACTCCCCTGCAGCGGATCCAGCTCCGGCTGCTCCAGCAACTGCAACAAACGCGCTTCTAAAAGGGCAGTAATGGCCAGTAACTCAATGGGATCCGTAACGAGGTCACAAATCCGCAACTCCAGACGGTTGAGATCGTAGGGGCGGCGATCGCCATTGGGGCGCACCGCACTCCAAAGATGGCGCACATTTTGCATTGTGCCCTGCCGCAGTTGGGCTTCGGTCCACGCAATAAAATGGGCATGGCTGCTAAACAGGGGTACATAGGCAGGGGTCTTGGGAAACGTTGCCCAGCGAGTCGAGTGGTAACCAGTCACGTCCCCATCCAAAAAGGGGGAAGATGCACTTAAGGCCAGAAACAGCGCTGCCTCTAAGCGCACTAACCGACAGGCGCGGATCAGCGCGTCTGGGTCCCGCAGGCCAATATTGATATGAACACTGGCCGTCACAACGCGGCTGCCGTAGGTTTGCTCAATGTAGGTGTGGTAAGGATTGTGCGGGTCTGAGCGATAAAACTGCTGACTATCCCCTAAACTCAGGGTACTGCCAGGCACCAGCGTCAACTCCCCTAATGAGTGTAGGTAGGCTCGCAAGCGAAACCGTGGTCGCAATAGATCACACAATGCTTGATCGTAAAGATACACAGGCGGAGTTGTGAATTCGACATTGCGACTGTCCGGCTCCCGCACAAAACCGGGCAACGCTTGGACAATTTGATCCGACAGGCCAATAACCTCTCCTGTTGGGGTACCAGTATAGAGTTCAACCTCAAAGCCCTTGGATAGCATTGTTTCCCCTCAATTAGCACTATCCTAACCCGCTAGGGGCGCACCGGCAGCGATCGCTCAGCCAACGCTGCCTCAAGGGCAGCGGCCATCACCGCAGTGGGAGCCGGTTGGCCAAGCCAGTGCTCAAGAGCTGCCGCCCCCTGGTGCAGCAGCATCGTTAATCCATCAATGGTGTGCAGTTGCCGCGCCATAGCCAATTGCAGCAGCAGGGTAGGGCGAGGTTTATAGATTAAGTCATAGACCACTGCGGTGGCCGGCAATTGTGCTAAATCCTCCGCCGCAAGGGGGGTCGCCTCCCGGTGAGGACTCATGCCAATGGGGGTCGTATTGACCACTAAGCGAATATCCCCGAGACACGAAGTGCGTGCCTCCCACGGCAGCGCCTCTAAAGTGAGATTCGGCCAACTGGCTACAAAGGCTGCCAACCGCTCCGGCTGACGGCCACTCACATAAAGCTGTGAGCACCCTAAATCATGGCAGGCCGCCACCACTGCTCGGGCAGCACCGCCATAGCCTAAAACCAGTACCGCCGTGTCTGACCAGTTCCAAAGGAGCGATCGCAGCGGCGCTAAAAAACCATGCACATCTGTGTTGGTACCTACCCACCCTTGGTCACTGCGATAGACCGTGTTCACCGCCCCTACCTGCTGCGCCAAGTCACTAATGGCAGCCAAGTGAGGCACAATGGCCTCTTTGTGGGGAATGGTAACATTAAAGCCCACTACCCTCAGTGCCGCCAACCCCGCTATGGCCGCCTCCAAATCGCTGGCCTTGACCGCAAAGGGCACATAGACATAATCCAGCCCTAAGTATTCCAGTGCGGCATTGTGCATAGCTGGCGAGAGGGTATGGGAAATGGGGTCGCCAATCACCCCCAAGAGCTGGGTATTGCCGGAAATGGCAACCATCAAGACTTAGACCGCTTCGTGGTCTTTTTCGCTGGTGCGGATACGGATCACATGCTCCACTGGGGTGACAAAGATTTTGCCGTCGCCAATTTCCCCCGTCCGTGCGGCTTCAATGATTTTGGCAACCACCATATCCACTTGGGTATCTTCGACAACAATTTCTACTTTTAACTTTTGTAAAAACTCCACCGTATATTCTGAGCCACGGTAGCGTTCCGTCTGCCCCTTTTGGCGTCCAAAGCCCCGTACCTCCGAGACCGTCATTCCCACAATTCCAGCATTCACTAGGGCAATCTTTACTTCATCAAGCTTAAAGGGACGAATAATTGCTTCTACCTTTTTCAAAGTAAACTCCTTACCTATGGCCGTCAAACTAAGGTTCTCTCTCTATTTAGCACTGGCTAGAGACGATAACGTGTAGCAATAGCTACATTATCTTCCATCCCAGACACAGGGACACTTTAACTCTAGGATTGATAATAACTAGGATTGATAATAAAAAATCAACTAGCAGGAGGAACACCCATGGGGTGGCAGCGACCCGATGGCCGAGACCCACAGGAGTTGCGATCGCACCGCTTTCAACGGCACTTCACACAATTTCCCCTCGGATCGGTGCTAGCCCAAGCCGAACAAACCCACGTTTTGTGTACCGTGAGTGTGCGCGAAGGGGTACCCAAGTTTTTGGAGGGCAGTGGCCGTGGCTGGTTAACCGCCGAATACCGGATGCTTCCCGGTGCCACGCGCCAACGGCAGGAGCGGGAAGTGTTAACACTCTCTGGCCGCACCCAAGAAATTCAACGCTTGATTGGTCGCAGCTTACGCGCCGCCCTAGACTTTAGCCGTTTGGGGGAGCGCACGCTCATTGTGGATGCCGATGTGTTACAAGCGGATGCCGGCACCCGTTCTGTGGCCATCACTGGTGGCTATATTGCCTTAGTCGATGCGGTGAATCAACTCGTAAAGACGGGTGTCCTAGCAGAATCGCCCCTGATTCAGCAGGTGGCCGCCGTTTCCGTGGGACTCATCGACGGGACGGCTTACTTGGATCTCACCTATGCCGAAGATGTCGCGGCTAGCGTTGACTTTAATGTAGTGATGACCAGTGACGGTCAATTTCTTGAGGTACAAGGCACTGCCGAGGCCGGAGTCTTTAGCCGCAGTGACCTCAATACCATGCTCGATGCCGCCGCCCATGGGATTCACCAGCTTGTTTTAGCCCAACAACAAGCCCTAGCAGAGCATTATGACTAATACTGCCATTTACCTCGGACACATTGTTAAATCCAACTCCCACTGTGATTACATTGCCCAACTGGTGGATCAGTTTGATGTGGCCACCCCACCGCAACCGGAAGACTATGGTTTTGGCCGCTTTGTGCAACTCGCGGATGAGCAGCGGCACTGGGCCGTTGGTGTCATTTATAACTCCCAATTGCTCAACCCGCAGTTTAATCAACTTAGCCCGCGCTTAACAACCACGGCAGACACCTTCCTCAGCCCGGATTTGGTGAGTGAAACCCGCACCCTGCTGTGGATTGCCCTCATTGGCCACCTTGAGCAAGCTCAGGGACACGCCTACGGTCAACAGGGAATCCCAACCTTGGTGGTGCCTGTGAATACGCCAGTGTGGCAGCTAACCCCAAAAGAGATCGCGACCTTTCATCGCAGCCACAACGGACACGCCCAGTTTCGCTACTATGCCCATCTATTGCGCTCAACGGGGAACTATGCTGCTCCCCTGCTTGCCCATATTCTGGAAACCATTACCCCCTTATTTGAGGGCAAAGAGCGGCGATCGCTAGAAATTCTAAGCAAGGAGTTGGCATGGCGGCATACCCTTGGTAGTTTGCGCTAGGCAGCGCCATTGCTATACATATAGCCCAGCTTCGCAATCAAAATTCATGAAAAATCGTGTGCAATAGTGACAAAACTGCGGAGTTTCTGCTAAGGTCTTTAAGTGTGTGAGGAGCGAACCAGTTAAGGGCACCGAGACGAAACACGGCCAGTCGTCGGTGCTCTTTCTGATTTTTGCAACTACAGAGATATGGAGGCGATCGCCAGTGAAGAGGAATGCCCCCACTGTACGCAGAGTAGCAGCCTTGGGGACTCTAGGTGTAAGCGTTTTCCAGATCAGCAGAGCTGCTGCCACTGACAGGACGGTGATGAGTGCTGCCGCTGCAAATTTTAATCATTGAAGATGACCGTGACATTGCCACGCTTGTCGAAAGCACGCTCACCAGTGATGGCTTTAGTTGTCGTTTGTGTCATGATGGCCTGCAAGGGCTAGAGTTAGCCAAAGACCTCCAACCCGATTTAATTATTCTTGACCTGCTGCTACCGCGCCTTGATGGCCTTGAACTGTGTGCTCGTCTGCGTCAAAAGCCCCTTGCCAAAGATCCTTATATTTTGATGCTGACAGCTAAAAGTGATGAAATTGACCGTATTGTGGGTCTTTCCACGGGCGCTGATGATTACTTGGTGAAGCCCTTTAGCCCTCGGGAACTCATTGCCCGGGTGCGGGCATTGTTGCGACGGAGTTTACGCCAAGGGGGGCAAACCCCCATCTACCGTACGTCCAGCTTTACCCTTGACCCCGACCAGCGAAAGGCAGTGCGCCATTTAGGTCACCAGCCCCCAGAAACCCTTGATTTAACAACCCTTGAGTTTAACTTACTGATGCACCTGATGAGCCAACCCGGGCGAGTGTGGCAGCGAGAACAATTAATTGAGCGGGTGTGGGGGAGCGACTACTTTGGGGATGATCGCGTTGTCGATACCCACATCGCGCGACTGCGAAAAAAGGTGGAACCAGATCCCAGTGAACCAAGGTTTATTAAAACTGTCATTGGAGTGGGGTATAAGTTTCAAGACCATGCTTGAGTAGAGGTATGCTGGCGCGGGTTTGGAGTGCAGCGGTTTTGGGCATTGATGCCATTCCAGTAGGGGTTGAGGTGGATGTGGCTGGGGGGCTGCCCGCCATTGTGGTGGTGGGGTTGCCGGATGCAGGGGTACAAGAGGCTCGGGAGCGGGTGAAGGCGGCCATTCGCAATGCTGGGTTTAACGTGCCGATGCGGCGGATTGTAGTCAATTTAACGCCAGCGGATTTGCGGAAGGAAGGCCCCAGTTTTGACCTGCCCATTAGTCTTGGTATCTTGGCGGCCTCTGGTCAGGTCGCCACGGAGGTGCTGGGGGATTATCTCTTTCTGGGGGAGTTGTCTTTAGATGGCACACTACGTCCGGTTGCTGGGGTGCTCGCGATCGCCGTTGCTGCCCAAGCCCAAGGCATGAGCGGGTTGGTGGTGCCCATGGCCAATGTAGCTGAGGCGGCGGTGGTGCAGGGCTTAAGGATCTACGGTTGCCAGACCCTTACGGAGGTGGCCGCATTCCTCAATGACCCGGCATCGCGATCGCCTACAACAGCACTGTCGGAACCAGTGCAGCGCCCTTCCTTTACCCTTGATCTAAAAGATGTCAAAGGCCAGTACCAAGCCCGCCGCGCCCTAGAAATTGCTGCTGCCGGCGGCCATAATCTAATCTTTGTCGGGCCACCGGGGAGTGGTAAAACCATGCTGGCACGGCGACTACCCACGATTTTGCCACCCCTGAGTTTTAGCGAAGCCCTAGAAGTCACCAAAATCCACTCTGTTGCGGGGTTACTCAAGGAGCGGGGGCGGCTGATCCAAGAGCCACCCTTCCGCAGTCCCCATCACTCAGCCTCAGGTCCCGCCCTAGTGGGGGGTGGCAGCTATCCTCGTCCGGGAGAAATCTCCCTTGCTCACCGTGGTGTCTTGTTCCTAGATGAATTAACGGAGTTCAAGCGGGATGTTTTAGAATTTTTGCGCCAGCCCCTTGAGGATGGACAGGTTACCATTTCCCGCACCCGCCAATCGGTGGTTTTTCCCGCACAATTTACCCTAGTCGCCAGTACCAATCCCTGCGCCTGTGGCTACTATGGCGATCCGGTGCAACCCTGTACCTGCTCACCCCGCCAGCGGGAACACTACTGGGCAAAGCTTTCTGGCCCACTCCTAGATCGCATTGATCTGCAGGTGAGTGTGAGTCGTCTTACCCCTGAGGAAATTACCCGCCAGACCTCAGGGGAAGACTCGCAAACAGTACGGCAGCGGGTTTTGGCAGCGCGGCAGCGATCGCAACAGCGCTTTGCCCACGACCCCGGTCTGCACTGTAATGCCCAAATGCAGAGTCGCCATTTGCGCCAGTGGTGCCGCCTTGATGACTCCTCGACCACCTTACTCGAAGGGGCGATCGCCAAGTTAGGCTTATCGGCGCGGGCAACAGACCGTATCCTAAAAGTAGCCCGTACCATTGCCGATCTGGCTGCCAGTGAACCCCTACAAGCACCCCATGTGGCCGAAGCCATCCAGTACCGCACGATTGATCGACTCCAATAGGCGCTGGTTACTGCTTGGCCTACTGGCACTCCTCAGCATCCTGCTGGTGGGATGTAGTGCGCCCCGTGCCAGCGATCGCCTCGAGATCACCTTCTGGCATGGGGTCAACCCCCCTGCTAACCGGGTTGTCCTGCAACGCTTGGTCGACCGCTTCAATGCTCAGCATCCTCAAATCCACGTCCAAGCCCTCTACGTCGGGCAACCCGACCAGCAATTGCCGAAAATCTTGGCCGCTGTTGTGGGGGATGCCGCGCCAGATCTGCTCTGGTACAACCCCACCATCACCGGCCAATTTGTCGATCTGGGGGCATTGCGTCCCCTTGATGACTGGTGGGCTACCACCCCCTATCGGAAGCACATCAGCCCTGCCCTCCTGCCCACGATGCGCTACGGTGACCACTACTGGTCCATTCCCTTTGCCACCAACAATGTCGGTATTTTTTACCGCCCCAGCCTGTTTGCTGCCGCAGGCATTACCACTCTCCCCACCACTTGGCAGGAGCTAGAGGCCGTTGCCCAAACCCTGAAAACCACGGGAACCATGCCCCTGCTGCTGGCTCTAGGACAAGGGGAATTCACAGTCTTTACATGGTTGCCCTTTTTTTGGAGTGCCGGGGGGCACCTCGGAGACACTGCCGCCACCGCCCACATTGACACCCCTGCCGCCATCACTGCCCTTGAATTTTGGCAACGCCTCCGCCAAAAAGGGCTAGCCACCCTGTCTGCCCCCGAGCGCGGCTACGAACTGGATCAATTTATCCGTGGGGAGGTGGCGATGCAAATTAGCGGACCATGGACCCTAGGGCAACTGCAACAGTCAGGGGTGGACTTTGATGTTTTGGCCATCCCTGCCCTGACAACCACCGCCACAGCTCTCGGAGGTGAAAACTTGTTTGTCTTTCGCTCTAGCCCTGAGCGTGAACAGGCCGCCCTAGAATTTCTGAGTTATGTCCTCAGCGAGGAGTTTCAAACCGAGTGGGCCGTGGGAACCGGCTATTTACCCGTAAATGAAGCCGTCTTGACTAGCGATCGCTATCAAGCATTTTTAGCCACACAGCCCACCCTGAAGGTATTTTTGGAACAACTACCAACAGCTCAAGCACGGCCAAATTTTCGCGGTTATGCCCGCTTTTCCCAAAATGTGGGTCGCGCCATTGAAAGTGTCTTACTACAAAAAGCGACTCCCACAGCCGCTGTCAAGACTGCTGAGAGCCGCTGGCAACTGATGCGCCCCCGCTAGGCTTAAAATAGACTGGCCGCCGCCTTCACCATATTGCCGGGGTTAAAGGCATCCATAGCCGCAGTGGGTTCATAACCACAGTGCACCATACAATCGCGGCACTTGGGATTACCACTCTTGTGGCCATAGTTCTCCCAGTTCGTATTGTCTAGGAGTTCTTGCCACGTTTGATAATGACCTTCGTTCAGTAAGTAGCAAGGCTTCTGCCAGCCTAGCACACTGTAGCTCGGCATCCCCCATGGAGTACACTCATAATCTTTCTCGCCAACAAGAAAGTCGAGGAACAGGGGATTGTGGTTGAAGTTCCAGTTCTTCTTGCCCGCACGGTAGGGTGCCAGAATCTCGCGGAAAAGGGCACGGGTTTGCTCTCGCTTCAGGAAATGCTCTTGATCCGGTGCCCACTCGTAGGCATACCCCGGAGAAATCATCATCCCATCCACACCAAGGGAGCTAATAAAGTCAAAGAAGGCTTGCATGTCTGCCACATTCGCGCCCTCAAAAATTGTCGTGTTCGTGGTGACGCGAAAGCCTTTTGCCTTGGCTGCCTTAATGGCCTTGACCGCAATATCGAAAACTCCCTTGCGATCCACACACTTGTCGTGCCACTCCCGTAAGCCATCTAAGTGAACGCTGAAGCTAAAGTAGGGGGAGGGCTTAAATTTGTGGAGGTTCTCCTCCAGTAAAATACCATTGGTACACAGATAAACAAACTTGCGCCGTGCCACTAGGCCACTGACAATTTCATCAATTTGCGGGTGCAGTAGGGGTTCGCCGCCGGGAATGGCCACAATGGGCGCGCCACACTCTTCAACCGCCCGAAAGCACTCTTCCGGGGTGAGGTATTTCCGCAAAATGTCTAGAGGATGCTGAATTTTGCCGCAACCGGAACAGGCAAGGTTACAACGGAAGAGAGGCTCAAGCATCAAGGTGAGCGGAAAGCGTTTTTTCCCTTGGAGGCGTTGTGAGATAATGTAGGTGGCGACTTCCACTGCTTGCTTGATGTGGACTCCCATGCGTTAATCTCCTCAATGGGGCTAATGACTCCATCTAAAACTCTTAACAGATGTTTATAGATGCTTATAGTTGTAGCAGCTTTACAGGCGATCGCTAAAGTGTCCTATCAAGTTTCCAAAGTGTCACACACGAGAGGTAGGGGTGGGTAGCGATCGCCACCAGCTCCAAGGGGCAAGAAAGTTTTTTCTAAAGACCCCTAGTCAATATTGACAGAGGTGCGTATAATCAGAGACCATTAGAGTAACTGTAGAAAAATGACTCTAATACTTAACTTTAATAGCCCAAGAGACAAAAAGTTAAGTACTCCCATCTCATCCCAGTTGGCCTTCGGTGGCATCTTTACTACCTGCAACCTGTGCAGAGTCTTCAGGTATCACCAATTTTGCATTCTAGCGTTCGTTGCCAACTGACCTCTACAGCAACTCTGACACCAACCTTACCTCTAGCCATACGTGCTGTCGTCTCCACTGTTTGCGAGGGGGCAGCGATGGCTTAGATCTAGCCGTTAGCTTTTTAGCCAATTCATGCTTACGTTTGTTGCGTTAAACTATCCAAGGATAATGAATGCCTAAGCAAATTATTATTGCCGAGCAGCATCGGCTGGCGGCAGTTTTTGCCGAAGATCAAATTCAAGAGCTCATTGTAGCCACCGGCAGCCATCAGGTGGGAGATATTTACCTCGGTGTGGTTGAAAATGTGCTTCCCGGTATTGATGCTGCCTTCGTCAATTTGGGTGACACCGCCCGCAATGGCTTTATCCATGTCACTGACCTTGGACCGCTGCGGTTAAAGCGTACCGCTGGGGCAATTACCGAACTGCTCAGCCCCCAACAAAAGGTGCTGGTGCAAGTGATGAAAGAACCCACTGGCAACAAGGGGCCACGGCTGACGGGGAACATTTCCCTGCCCGGTCGCTATCTGGTGCTCATGCCCTACGGGCGAGGGGTGAACCTGTCGCGGCGCATTGCCAACGAAGCGGAACGGCACCGGCTGCGCGCCCTCGGTATTTTGGTGAAGCCAGCGGGGATGGGGCTACTTGTGCGCACTGAAGCAGAGGGCATGAGCGAAGAGGCCATTCTCGAAGACCTAGAGCTATTGCAACGGCAGTGGGAAACCATTCAACAGCAAGCCGCATCTAGTCGTCCTCCCCTGCTGCTAGGGCGAGATGACGATTTTATTCAGCGGGTGCTGCGGGATGTCTATAGCAGTGATGTGAACCGTATTGTGGTGGATACCGCCGGTGGGGTGAAGCGCGTGAAGCAGCACCTAATGAACTGGAACAGTAATAAACCCCCCGTGGGTGTGCTCATTGACCATCACCAAGAGGCCATTCCCATTCTCGATTATTTCCGGGTCAATGCTGCAATTCGTGAAGCCCTGAAGCCACGGGTCGATTTACCCTCAGGGGGCTACATTATCATTGAACCCACAGAAGCCCTAACGGTCATTGATGTTAACTCTGGCTCCTTTACCAGTTCGGCCACCTCCCGCGAAACAGTGCTGTGGACCAACTGCGAAGCAGCAACGGAAATTGCCCGGCAACTGCGACTGCGCAATATTGCAGGGGTGATTATTGTTGACTTTATTGACATGGACTCCCGCCGTGATCAACTTCAGTTGCTTGAGCACTTTAGTAAAGCACTGCGAGCCGATAAAGCCCGTCCCCAAATTGCCCAGCTTTCAGAACTGGGACTGGTCGAGCTGACGCGGAAACGGCAAGGGCAAAATATCTATGAATTGTTTGGCCGTCCCTGTGCAGCCTGTGGAGGCTTAGGTCATTTAGTGCATTTACCCGGGGAACCGGACGATAGCCCCGGAGAAAGTGTGGAGCGATCGCCCCTGCCACGACCGGCAGACCCCCGCCGTAGCATCGATAACCGCAGCGAACCCAACGGCTTCACCTCAAGTGGTACCACCACAGAGACGCAGTTTCTCAATCATCCCGACTACCAAGAGGTAGGCGGAGCACGGCGATCCACCTCGCGCTCCCCCCGCGGTTCTAGTGGCAGTAATAGTCGTCCGCTGCGCCGCAACAGCGACAGCCGCAGTAGTGAGAGTAGCAATGGTCGCAAGGTGATTACAACCCCCACAGTGGTTGAGGTTGCCAGCCCTGTGGTCAAGCTCAGTCCTGAAACCCGGTCGGCTCGTCCACCGCGCCCCAGTCGTTCGGAGCCGCCAGAGGTGGTCACAGTCACGATGACGGATCAAGAGCAAGCTATCTATGCAGAAATCGGTATTTCACCCTTAGTTTTGCACAGCGAGGAGGTTAAAAATCCGCGCTCAGCCATTGTGATGGTGGCTAGCCCGGGTCAAGAGCCGCTGCCCTTACCAGAGAAAGTGACGCGCCCCCTTGGGGATCCATTGCCAGAGGATCCCCTTGAAGGTGAGACCCCCTTAGATAGCAGTGATAGCAGTGGGGAGTTGCCGCCCATCCCCCTTGAGCTGATCGTTGCGACCGTGCCACCAACTGAAATAGAGCAGGTCGTAGAGGTTCCGCAAGCAGTCCCTACGGAGAGTTCACTCCCCGCGGAGCCAACCGTATCGGTAGGACGACGGCGACGGCGGCGCGTCACCAGCAGTAGTGACTCCTCTGCTCCTGACACCTAGAGACAGCCAGCATGGTGGAACGCCTGCGGCAGCTACAATCCGAGCAGATTTATGAGTGGGTGGGTCGGGTTCCCTTAGACGGCACCCCGCTGCAACGACTCCCCAAGGTTGCAGCCGATGCCTTTGCCTTTGAGGTGCTGACCCATGACTATGCATTAACTGTGGGCAATGGGGCATTATCGTTTCCCTTAATGAGTGTGGTGAAGCCGTTTTTGTTGCTCTATGCCCTCACGCATTGGGATCAGCAGGTGTGGGAGTGGGTTGGGCAGCGTCCCTCCGAGTACCCGTACAACTCTGTCTTGCAATTAAGCCTGGATCAGGGGTGGCCCCGAAATCCGATGATCAACAGTGGGGCGATCGCCTTGGCCAGCCGTTTGAGTCAAGCCGGTGGCGTGGCTGCATTTCAAGAGTGGCTGAATCAGTGTGCGGGGACAGCCTTGACGGTTGATCCGGTTGTGCTTGCAGCGGTCTATCGCCATCCTAACTGGCACAATCGCAGTTTGAGCTACTACTTGGCAGAGGCGGGTAGCATCACAGATGCAATGGCCGCCTTAGACAGCTATAACCAAATCTGCTGCCTTCAAGGGACCATTCACGATGTTGCCCGCTTGGGACTGCTTCTGGCGTGCCCCCATCCTGCAATTCGCGATCGCCATCGCCACATAGTGAATACCCTGATGCTCATGTGTGGCCTCTACGAGGATTCGCCCCGCTATGCCCTTGACATTGGCTTGCCCATGAAATCTGGAGTGAGTGGCCTTGTCCTAGCAGTGGTACCTCAACAGGGGGCGATCGCCTGCTATAGCCCTCCCCTTGATGCCAGTGGTAACTCTGTCTTGGGGCTGCACCTCCTCCAGTGTATCAGTCGCCACCTCAGCCTCAGTCCCTTGAGCTAGGTAAACTCAGTAAACTCAGTGAACCTCACAGCTTGAAAAATGTCTCAAATTCTCACCGTATCTTGCAAACTGGAGGTGTTGCCGCAGCAGGCTGAAACACTTGATGCGGTGCTGGCTGCCGTTGCAAAATGCTGTGAGATCGATAGATAATCAACCTACAAACGTTGTTCCCTTTTGCAAATGTATTGTCGGACATCACTCTCATCACACTAACGAGGCTAGGACATGCAACCCCCTAACCCCGACCAGTTTACCGACCTCACGGTACCTCTGGGCACGGGCAGCACCGAAGGAGTTTGGCAAAAACCGCTACTATGTTGAGTAACAATTTTAGCGTTGCCTATTCGGATGAGTCCCTCGACCCGCAGTCCTGACCTTGAGGTGGAACAACTCCCCCAGTTATTACAGGCCGCTCGTGCCCGCTATCTGGCCGGGGAGCGATCGCCAACGGTTGTCAAGCCTCTGTGTCAAGCCCTGCGAGCCATTTTAGAGCGCAGTATCGATCCCAATGGCGACAGCCAGCAACGGGGGGGCTACCTCCAACGCCTCGTTGAAGCCTATTTTCGCTTATTTCCCCGCTGTTTGGACGGTGTGAGCCGCACTCAACTGCAACAGCAATCGCTCCACAAAACCGTCCTGCGGCTGCTGCAAATTCCCGCTACAGTGATTCAGGATGAGTACAATCGTCTCAATCGGGGACACTATAACGGCTCACTCAAACAACTGGTGCTAGCGTTTAGTCGGCCAGCGCTGATGCAGCGCACCCCACCCCCAACCCTCACAGAAGCAGAGTGTTTTCTCGCCTTTTTTATTCAATGCTTGCGCCAAGAGCTGGGAGCCAGCGTTCTGCTGACCCCCCAATTTCGCCAAGAGTATCGGGATCTGCTGCGCACCGTTTGCCTTGGCAGTGCTGACCCCGATCACTGTCAAAGTAATCTTATAGGATGGCTATGGGAAGCCATGAAATCCTTTGACCCGCTGAAGCCCTTTAGTGCCAGCGGCCATGGCCGACCCACCTTTGAAGCATGGGTTCGCACCGTTGTCAGCAATAAGCTGGCGGACGAAAAACGAAAACTGCTGAAACGGGAAGCGGATGAACTGCTATTTTACGAAAGCCGCGCCCTGCAAGTCTTTCAGGATCGCTACAGCGCATCGCCGCCAGAGATTCAGCGGGAGATTGACCCCAAGGCCTGCATCAGCCTGATTACGATTGTGCAAACGGAAATTACCGATCCGCGCATCCGCGCCTCCACCGCTCGCCTGCGGCAGCACATCGCCCAACTACTCGGTTGGAGCATTGAATATACCCGCGATGTCCATCAGCAGGTGCGGCGCATTTTGGGGCGTTACGTCCAGTCCACCCGCTCCTTGAATATTTGCTCCACTGATAGCAACCAAGAATGGATTGATAACTATCCTGATGCCCGCTCTCTACCCAGTAACAGTGGCCAAGGCATTGAATGTATGGTGGACTTTCTCAATGATCCCCAAACCCCCACATGGGTACGGGACTGGTGTGAGCGGCGCCGCACCCAAGCGCAAATTGCCCGCGAACTCTTTGTGAGCCAACCAACAATTTCCCGTTGTCTGGGTCGTGAATATCGCCTCTGGCTCTACCGTAAATTCTTTCAAGATCCGCAGATTCCTGAGTGGATGAAACGCTGGTATGACACCCAATCAATTCCCAGTCCCCATCAACGGCGGCAAACTCGACGGGAGATTCACCCCGAATATGCCCGTGGTACCTGCACTGCGAAGCAAATTGATGACCAAATAGAAACCAAACTCGCCCAGTGGTGCGATCGTAACGGCATTTACTATCTTCCCTAGGCGGTTTGGCTCAGTTTCTCGTACTTGGTTTGGATAATAACTGCTATGACTTCTTTCTTGGCACCGGTTGTTCCCATTCGTTCCCTGACATTAGATGCCGCCCACGCCGTCCTCAAGGAGTGCCGCCCAAGCCGCCAGCAACAGGTACTGCCCTATCTTGTAGCTCTCTATACGTTTATTGACTGGTGGGAACATGAAGGGGTGCTGAGTAAGGCAGACGACTGGGAGGATGTGCCTCCACAACTTACCCTTAGTACAACATGGTGTGAGCGTCCAGATGTTTTAGATTTACTCGATATTGCGGATCTGAATTTGGAAGGGGTGCAACTGGCTCTTTATCCTGTAGAGCAAGGTAAGGCGCTAGAAATCCACTGCCCCACCTTCTTAGGGGTGGTGAATGCTGATATTGCGGTTGCTGTTGCCCTGGATCGCGATCGCCGCTGGGCACGAATTCTCGGCTTTAGCGATCGCCAAACCCTCGTCAATCATTGGCAACAGTTCCCTGCGAATGCCCAAGGCTTCGGTACCTTTCCCCTAGAGCAACTGCAACCCATTTACTATCTTGCAGAGCAAATTAGCTTCCTGACTCCGCTGCCGGAAGCCCCCCCCAAAGCTGCCCCCACCAAGGGCAATACCTATGGCGAGCCGTTGCACAACATTCCAGAGTTGGCCGCCTTACTACAAACCCTTGAGAGCGAGCCTCCTCTGGAGCGCTCCAGCATCGATCAAGCAGCGGTACAGCGTCTTTTGCAAGCGCTTCAGCAGGGCTATGGCACTCCGGCCTCGGAAACTCCCTTATCGCGGGACTAGATCTCAGCGACTGCTCGCTCAATTAAGCGGCGTGCTAAGGTCTGAACCCCTGTGTGGTAGTAATAATTCGTGGTCATGTCGAGGAATGCCCCTAAGTAATCAAGGTTATCCTTCGAGAGTTCAATAAAGTTCTGTAAACTGTTCACCACCTTTTCGGGCGTTAGATCCCGCGAGGCCACAAACTGACTCATCCAACCTTGCACCGCGCCAACGCTTTGGAGAATAAAGCCCAACTGACCCGCAGGGCTGCCGCCGGGGACAACGCTACTAATGGCCTTGAAGGTTGGATTTTCTTGCAGGTCGTTGGGTTGCAGACTGTGGAGCGTGTTGAGACATTTCAACAAAAAGTCGGGGCCTAAGGGAATTAAGCCATCGAAGCAGATCAGTGCCGCCATACGCATTAAGGATTCGCCACCATAGTCCCCGAGGGCGCGGAGGAAGTCACTGAGGCTGTCCCCCGGAATCCCGTTGATTTGGCAGAAGGCAAGGATCTCAACAATCAGTTTAATGCTCAGATCAATGGCTTGTGCCCGCTCGGGTTTTGGGGTGATTTTGTCGAGAAAGCCAAGGAAGGAGATTTTTTCACCGACCTTGTTCGCTAAGGCGGCGGCACCTAGGAGTGCGTCGGTATTATCCACGGTTTGGTACAGCCACAGTGCCCGCTGATACCCCTGCGACCGATCGTTAAACAGCCGTACAGCGCGCTCGCCAATTTGTCGCACCAAGGCTGGATCGGTTTCTCCCGTCACATGGCGGATGGTGTTATCAAAGCCAACAATATTCTGCCACTGTCCGGGGATGACGAAATCTAGGGCTTTTAGCGACATCACCGTAATGCCGCCGCTGGGAAGTTGGTCAACAACTTTGAAGATGGCCTCGCTCACGGAATCTCCTTATGACTGGGGGATAGGTTACTGCGCTAGTTGCGCCAAACCAGCTAGGTCAAACTTTTCAATCCAAGCGCGGCGATCGCTGGCGCTAAAGCTTGGATCGCGGGAGAGCACTTTCACCTGATACCGATTGGCCACCAGAATGGCGGTTTGAGTGGTACCAATTTCGAGGGCAGGGTAACCCGCAATGGTAGTGGTGCTGTTTTGGAATTTGGCAGCGGCGTCCGGCAGACTAATGGTGTCTGAAATCGCTAGCATGGCAAGGTCTTTGCCATCTTTTTTGAGTTTTGCTTCCGCAAACCCTTTTTTCTCTTGCACGTAAATTCGCTCGTAGCCATCACCCTCTGGGGGAAAGAAGCGGTTAAATTCACTGCCTTGGGTGGCCTCGCGAGCCACTGCTGCCGGAGCATTGCGCTGGGTGCTCTCCTGCTGAACCTGTTGGTAGGGTGACGGAGGTGTAGCGGCACAACCAGTCACCACTAAGGTGAGGGCTAGCAGTAGGGCGGTGAACCAGCGGGTGAACGGCATTATTGTTCCCTATTCCAACACGCTGATTCTAGCTTAGAGGGTTTGGCCTGCGGCCAATGTTGCAATTCTCTTAACGTCTTGCCATTCTGCGTGGGTGAGCGGTTCGGGGGTTAAGGTGACGTGCCACTGCTCGGCAAAGGCGCTCAGGAGAGCGTCTTGTACCCGCTCCGGTGGCGGTAAGGCCAATGAATGGGGTGCGCAGCCAAAGACCTGCTGCCAAAGATCACGGTTGGGTTGCAAGAGAATAGAGCCGTGCTGGAGGACGCGATCGCCTCGCCAGCCCTGAGCACTGCCGATGATCTTCTCACCACTGAGCAGGGTAATATCTGCGGCGGTGGCGGTGGCAAAACAGTTGACGGGTTGTTCTCCGTAGGCACTGAGGGCTGCATGGCCAAACGCTAGGGAATACCCTAACGCTTCCCAGCCCTTGAGGAGAAACTGGCAGAGTTGCCTATAGAGGTGATGGCGCGATCGCCCTAGCCCCCACACCACAATACTGTAGGTCAGATCCCCTTGGTGAAGCACCGCCCGCCCACCGGTGGGTCGCCGCACTAGCGAGAGGGGTTGCCCTTGCCACCCCAAAGAGCGCCAAGATGCTGGGAACTGCCGCTGATGATACCCCAAGGAAATGGCAGCGGGTTCCCATGTATAAAAGCGCAGGCAGGGGCGATCGCTGTGGTGCCACAACCACGTATCGATGGCCATTTGTAAGGCACCCGTGGTGGCGATCGCTGGAATGTAGCGCCAGTTCAAATCCCCTTGCAAGGGCATCCTAGTAAGTAGGAACGGTGGGATCGACCTCTTGGCTCCAAGCGTTAATCCCCCCCTTGATGTTAATCCCCTCAATGCCCGCTTGCTTCAAGATTGCCAGTGCCTTGGCCGAGCGTCCCCCCATCTTGCAGTGCACAAGAAGACGATGCCCATTCACCAGTTGACGGACTGTTTCGATCCCAGTGCCGTTTTCAATCTCTGAGAGGGGAACCAAAACTGAACCCGGGATTTTGGCAATCTCGTACTCGTTCGGATTGCGGACATCCACCAGAACATAGTCCGTCGCACCGCTATCTAGGAGGTGTTTGAGTTCCTGAACCGTCATTTCTGGAATGTCTGCCATTTGCGCTGCCTCCTGGGCTTGGGCTTGTCGAATACCGCAAAATTCTTCATAGTCAATGAGCTTGTCGATGACAGGGCGCTCTGGATTGGGGCGCAGTTTTAGCTCGCGAAACGTCATCTCAAGAGCGTTAAACAACAGCAGCCGACCACTGAGGGTAGTGCCCTTACCAAGAATAATTTTGATGGTTTCTGTGGCCTGAATCACGCCAATAATGCCCGGCAAAATACCCAGAACGCCCCCCTCTGCACAGGAGGGAACCAATCCCGGGGGTGGCGGTTCAGGATAGAGATCGCGATAGTTAGGACCACCTTCGTAGTTAAACACGGTGGCTTGGCCTTCAAAGCGGAAAATAGAGCCATAGACATTGGGCTTGTTGAGCAATACACAGGCATCATTCACCAAGTAGCGAGTTGGGAAATTATCTGTGCCATCCACCACAATGTCGTAGCTTGCGGCAATATCGAGGGCGTTAGCGGCATTCAGACGGGTTTCGTAGAGATCCACTTGGCAGTAGGGATTAATCTCAAGGATGCGCTGCTTGGCCGACTGAATTTTCGGCTTGCCCACCCAAGACGTGCCATGGATGATTTGCCGTTGTAGGTTAGAGCTATCGACAACATCAAAGTCCACAATGCCCAAGCGGCCAATGCCTGCGGCTGCAAGGTATAGCAGCAAGGGGGACCCCAGCCCACCGGTACCAATGCAGAGTACGCTAGCGGCCTTGAGGCGTTTTTGTCCCTCAACGCCCACTTCCGGCAAGATCAAATGGCGCGAATAGCGCTCATAGTCATCTTTAGTTAGTTCAATCGTTGCAAGATCAGGATTTAGCATGGTGAGAATGCAGTAAGGTCAAGCTGATGTGACATACTCCCGCACTCATGCTAGCGCATAGAGTGCGGGCTTCTCAGTGACTCCTGTTAAGGACATTTCCTGAGCTTTAAGAACGGGATGCCCCACCGCTCTGTTTTTGATGTTTATAGCCGCATTTTGATCCCGACTTAGCTCCAGCCCACAGTGTGGGCAAGCGTGCCATCTGTCATGGATCGCTTTTGGTACTTTATGATCGCACCGAGAGCAATTTTGACTTGTGCCGTTTGGATTCACTGCAATCGTCATCAGCCCAGCCCTTTCAGCCTTGACCGACAGTATGTGCAGGAATTGACCCCATCCGGCATCATACGTAGATTTTGCAAGCCTTGTTCTGGCGATCCCTTTAATGTTTAATCGCTCATAGGCAATGTGTTTTCCCCTAGATAAAAGACTGTTAGCTGTTTTGTAATGGAAATCTTTGCGCTGATTAGCTACTTTTAGATGCGCTTTTGCTACTCGTTTAACTACTTGCTGACGGCGGTTTGATCCTTTCTGTTTACGAGACAGTGAACGCTGTAACCGTTTTAGTCGCTTTTCTGTCCTCCGATAATGTTTAGGAATGGCAACCTCTCCACCCAAATCATCTACCAAAAACGCCTTTAATCCCATATCAATACCAATCGTGTTGTCTAGCGTCGGTATATCAGGTGTTAACACTGGAACAGACGCATCCTCAAGACTTAATGCTACATACCATCCATCTACTTTACGGGTGATAGTAGCAGTCTTGATTTTGAAGCCATCTGGTAGTGGACGGTGCAGAATCAGTTTTACCATACCGATTTTAGGCAGGTGGATGAACATCCCTTGAAGACAATCCTGCGTCATCTGGGGGAAGGTAAAGGAGCGATACCGCCCAACTCCCTTAAATCTCGGTCTGCCTGCTCTTTTGCCGTTACAATCGCCGTCAAGCCATCGGTTAAATGCTTTTTGCACACGCTCCACGCAGTTTTGGAGCACTTGCGAATGAATCGCTTTGTACACAGGGAATAGTGCTTTGGTATTCACCAAATCCCGTTTTTGTGAGTAGAAGCTAGGCCTCTCTTTTAACTCAGGCAAATGACAGATTAAGGGGCAAGCATTGATGGGGCAACGGTTTCGCTTCCACCAGTCAATCCGTTCTGCCAAACGGTAGTTGTACTGCTTACGCAACAACTCTAGCCATTCATTCATCAAGGTGATTTGGCTAGCAGTTGGACGCAAGCGATACTGATAGGCGATTCTCATCGTAAGTGTATCAAAGAAACGCTACACTGACTATAGTACATGTAAAATGGAATGAATCTTATTTCATCACTTGATGTGGTGGGGTTACTGTCTCGATTTTGCGCCAGTATATTGAAAATCAAAATACTCCCGCCTTTCATCCCGACTCTCATGCTGGCGCATAGAGAGCGGGGCTTCTCGGCGGGTTGTAGCTAACCTGATCAGCAAAGGTGAGGGGTTAGTCTCTCCATTGTACTCAGAGAGTCCTCTCGCAACGCTCTAACTTGCAAGTGGTCTCAACGAAGATGAGTGTCGCGAGCCGTTCATCCAAATCCCTCGCCCTTACCAATATGCAGTGTACTGCTTCGCCGATGGGGGTGGTTGAAGGGTTTAGAGGACTGGTGCAGAATCCCCATCTGTTAGGGCAGGGGAATATGCCAACATAGGACTATTGAGTCAACACTATACGCTCTCGGCATGGATATTAAACAGGGATTTGTGGGTACTATTGGTCAAACGCCCCTCATTCGCCTCAACTACTTTAGTGACCTGACAGGTTGTAACATTTTAGGCAAAGCTGAGTTTCTCAACCCCGGTGGCTCCGTTAAAGACCGGGCTGCGCTCTACATTATCGAAGATGCCGAAAAAAAAGGACTACTCAAACCCGGTGGCACGGTTGTTGAAGGGACGGCTGGGAACACGGGAATTGGCTTAGCCCACATCTGCAATGCCAAGGGCTACAAGTGCCTAATTGTTATCCCCAACACCCAATCCCAAGAGAAAATCGACCTGCTGCGCACCCTAGGTGCCGAGGTGCGAACCGTGCCCGCCGTTCCCTACAAAGATCCCAATAATTACGTCAAGCTCTCGGGGCGGATTGCGGCGGAAATGGAGAATGCCATCTGGGCAAACCAGTTTGATAACCTTGCGAACCGCCAAGCCCACTATGAGACGACTGGTGCGGAAATTTGGCAGCAAACGGATGGCCAAGTGGATGCATGGGTTGCAGCAACGGGAACGGGTGGCACCTATGCTGGCGTGGCACTATACCTGAAGGAAAAAAATCCGGCTATTCGTACGGTGGTGGCAGATCCGATGGGCAGTGCCATCTATAGCTATGCCAAAACGGGAATCCTTAGCAGCAGCGGCAACTCAATCACGGAAGGGATTGGCAATAGCCGCATTACCGCCAATTTAGCGGGCGCACCCATTGATGATGCCATCCAAATTACTGATCAAGAGTGCCTGGAGGTGATCTATCAATTGCTGCATTACGATGGCCTGTTTATGGGTGGGTCAGTGGGCATCAATGTCGGTGCAGCCCTACGCTTGGCCAAAGAACTTGGCCCCAATCACACTATTGTCACAGTACTATGCGACGGTGGCTCCCGCTATCAGTCTCGCCTCTTTAACCCGGAGTGGCTAGCCAGTAAGGGACTCACGGTTCCTGAGATTAAGAAACCTTAAGGACTGGGAACAAGACGCTAGGGCTACCGGTCACAGGAGGGCAAGTAGCCCCTAGGCGTGGGTGTGGATTTTTGCACTGCTTGTGTGCTGTCTAGGTGAAGGATCAAGTTTGCCGTGAAACAAAGACGCTGGTTCCTGCTGTTAATGAGTGTGGTGTGTGGGCTAGCCATTGTCCTGCACCCCGGCATGGTACAGGCTCAAAACCTTTGGCAGCGCCTCCTGCTACAGGGAGTCCAAGTTCTCCAACTGTCCAATATTTCACCGCGACAGGAGGTGGCGCTTGGGCAACAGATTAATGACCAAATGCTGCGGCAAGGAATGCGTATCGTTCGCAATCGGGCAGCTCAGGATTACATTAACAGCATTGGCCAACGATTGGTGAGTGTAGGCGATCGCCGCGGTTTGCCTTACCAGTTTCAGATCATTCAAGACCGACAAGTGAATGCCTACGCAACCATGGGCGGGTTTGTGTATGTCACCACTGGGCTGATGCTGCGGGCTGAAAACGAGGCCGAGCTAGCCAGTGTGATTGCCCACGAAATTGGCCACATTGACCAGCGCCATGTGATCCGGCAGCTACAGCAGACCGCTATTGCCCAAGGACTGATGACCGCCGCTGGTTTGGATCGCGATCGCGGCATTCAACTGGCGATGGAACTAGCCTTCCGCCGTCCCCGTAGCCGTGAACAGGAACTAGACGCCGATCGCTATGGTCTCCACCTGTTGACCCGCAGTAATTATGATCCGCGGGGAATGGTCACCTTCCTGCAAAAGTTACGACAGCAGGGGGGAACCCCACCAACCATTTTGAGCACTCACCCTGCCCCGGGCGATCGCCTCGCCATTGCCGAGAACTTAATTCGGTCTGGTTTAGGGAATGCGTGCTTGCATACCCCGCAGCCGATGTGTGGTACCGATACCATTGCCTATCAGCAAACCCTGCGTTCGTTTAGCAACTAGGCTTGCTCTCGCCACCGCGCATAGCGACCTAAAGCAGTCAAGGGAAAATGCTGTTGGTAGTAGTGGTACTTCAGGTAAAAATGGCAAGGAAACCCCGTCCCCGTAAAATAATCCTCATTCCATGTGCCATCACTACGCTGGGTTTCTAGGAGGTAGGTTACCCCACGCTCAATTGCCGCTGTTGCAGCCTCCCCCGTCGCCTCTGCCGCCGCTAGCAGGCCAATGAGCGCCCACGCCGTTTGCGAAGGCGTACTATCCCCTTTGCCTTTCAACGAGGGATCATTGTAGCTCCAGCAGGTTTCCCCCCAGCCACCATCCCTATTTTGGCACTGCACTAACCATTCCGCCGCGCGGCGAATTCGCCAGCGATCGTAGCGGGGAGCAACCAGAGCTAACGCGGAGAGCACCCCACTGGTGCCATAGATGTAATTCACCCCCCAACGGCCAAACCAGCAGCCTTCCGGTTCCTGCTCATTGCGCAGGTAAGCCAAGGCGCGATCTACTGCCGTGCTGTCAAACGAAAGAGCGCATCGCCCCACCATTTCCAGCACACGTGCCGTTACATCCGCCGTATTCGGATCAATCATCGCCTTGAGATCGCCGTAGGGAATAGCATTCAACCAATCTTGGTCGTTGTCCACATCAAAGGCTGCCCACCCTCCCGGACGGCACTGCATTGAAGCCACCCATGCGGCAGCACGCTCCATGGCCTGTCGTTTCACCTTTTCGTCAGGAAGTGTGACCGCCTCTAACGCCATCACCACCACGGCGGTATCGTCAACATCTGGGTAAAAGCGATTTTCAAACTCAAACGCCCAGCCACCGGGCTGACCCGTTTTATTTTTAACGCACCAGTCACCATAGTCGAGAATTTGCTTTGAGAGCAACCACTCCCCTGCCTTGACCAACGCAGGATGATCCGCAGCTATCCCTGAGTCCACCATTGCCCGCATCACCAGCGCCGTATCCCACACCGGCGAGACACAGGGCTGCACACGGTACTCCGTCTCTGTTTCAATGGCAAAGCGATCAACCGCCGCCATTCCCCGCTGCACAATCGGGTCATCCACTGCATAGTTCAGAACCCGCAGCGCCAGTAGGGAGTTCAGCATCGCCGGAATAATGCCCCCCCAGTCACCGCTGGCCTCTTGTCGCTCGAGCACCCATTTTTCTGCTGCCTTGATCCCTTCCTGCCGCAGAGGGGTGAGATTCCATGCTTCGCAGACCTTGAACACCTGATCCAAGCCAATAAACACATCCCCCCAGTTACCTTGGCGCGGCAGTTCATAGGATGCATTGGCGCGGCCTTCCACGTACAGTTCATCGAGGCTAAGGGCAGGCTGCATCGGATAGACAGGTTTGCGATCCATCACAATCAGCAAGGGCACCGTACTCCCTCGTGCCCAACTAGACATGTCATAGATGGTGAACGGGCTGCCCTCAGGCAGGAGCATAATCCACGGCGGCAGTGAAGGGATCCCCCGCCAGTCATAGCACCCCAAGAGGGCAAGATGCAGCTTGGTAAAAATACGGGTTTTGGTAATGCCGCCCCGTGCCAGAATAAACTGTCGGGCTTTGACTAGGGCAGGATCATCCACGGGAACCCCCAGCAGCCGTAACCCCATGTAGGCTTCGACACTGGTGCTGAGGTCGCCGCCATCACTGTAGAACAATTCCCAACCACCATGCTCTCGCTGGTGAATGCGCAGGTAATGCTCGGCTTTAGCTAAAGGAAGTCGCTGCTCAGTGCCCCAAATTTTGTGCAGCAGAATTACCTCTGCCGTCATTGTGACATTTGACTCCAATTCCGCCCACCAGTAGCCTTCTGGATATTGCTGGGAGAGTAAATAGTCTTGGCTAGCGCGAATGGCCTGTTGGAGCTTCTGTTGATCAATGGCAGGAGCAAGTTCAGTGTGCATGGGGTTCCGGTTGTTCACTGAAGGTTAGTTTAGCCGTGGCGATGCCCTGTCGCAAGTTGTGCGACGTTGAGCTAGGATCAGTACTTATGTCTCTCCGTCAGCAACAACATCCCCTCATTCAACGCTTGGCCGATCGCATCGAGCAGATTTGGCAGACTCACCTGCAGCTTGCTCCTTACGAGTTACCCGCAGACCTTGGCTATGTTGAAGGCAAACTGGAGGGAGAGCGCCTCGTCATTGAAAACCACTGCTACCAAGCTCCTCCCTTTCGCAAACTGCATTTAGAATTGGCACGGGTGGGGAACACCCTCGATATTTTGCACTGCGTGATGTTTCCGCAGCCAACCTATGATCTGCCCATGTTTGGCTGTGACTTAGTGGGAGGGCGTGGGCAAATTAGTGCTGCCATTGTTGATCTGTCTCCTGTGACTGGGGAGCTACCCCCTGCCTACACTACTGCCTTGAATGCACTGCCCAAAATAGCTTTTAGCCAGACGCGGGAACTGCCGCCATGGGGCTATATTTTTTCGCCATTTTGCCTTTTTATTCGCCCCCAAGGTGCTAGCGAAGAGCAGCAATTTTTAGATCGCATTGGCGACTATCTAGCGCTTCACTGCCAGCTAAGCCAACAGAGCACCCCCCTCCTCGATCCCCAGCCAGTGATTGCTGGTCAACAGCAATATTGCCAGCAACAACAGCAAAACGACAAAACACGGCGAGTCCTTGAAAAAGCCTTTGGTCACGATTGGGCAGAGCGGTATATGACCACTGTACTGTTTGATGCACCATAGCCACCCATGCTCTAGTCAAAGGGTTCTCTGAAGCTTCCTTGCAGGCAAGATCAAATCAGCCTGTGGGTCAAGACTGACCAATTGAAGACTGTTTTTTAGGGCAATCAATCAGTTGATGTGGTCAAGGCACCTAGAATCTAGGGTTCCATTGGCGAACACCCTCTGCTATACTCAAAGATCGCGATGAATGGGTCGGTGCCCGAGTGGTTAATGGGGGCGGACTGTAAATCCGTTGGCTACGCCTACGCTGGTTCGAATCCAGCCCGGCCCATCAAGACAAAACACCTCATAAGGTTGTATTTGTAGCCAAATCATAGCTGTTTGGCTGCTTTTTTCTCTCTTTTCTTACCAAATTCAACACTCGTGGATAGCTATATGTAGTCGTCCTCAAGAATAGAGTGTTGACAGGGCACCATCGCATCTCCACTGTCGGCGCAGTTCTAGAGAGGCAATCGTTCACTTCTGGTCGTTAGCTAAGGATTTGAGGGCTTGCTCCAGTTCCTTTTGGGAGCGGGGCATCCAGTGTTGTCCCCGTAGTCGCCGTAGCATTTCAAGCGCCTCTTCACGGCTTTGGCCGGTATTTTGCTGATGGCGTTGCCAAAAGTCATCCCACCAGCCGGGAGGTTCCTGCTTACTGCCGGTATATTCTGTGGGTCGCCCTGTATCCCCATCAATAACAAGGCTGCCCACATAATCGGCATTACTATAGACCTTGGCGATCTGATCGTGAATGTGGCGCATATCCGCTGCCGAGACAACGCCATTATCGGTAGCTTTATAGAATTGCACCGTGACGCGCACGGGGAATCGCGGATCTCGTTCAATGGGTAAATTATCAATTTCTGTAAAGGGACCTTCCACCTTGCCGTGGCTAATGACAGCAGCCTCTACATTAGAGCGACTTAGACCGGTAGGGGCAGCCGACTCAAAGACAACAGATGGAGCAGGGAACACGGACATTGGCTGACGGGGGCGTGGGGTTTGTTTGAGGGGGACTTGAATGAGCATGACCATATTCATACCAGCGGCTTCTGCTTGGGTAGAGGTGATCTCGCTACCACCGCTGATAACGCCAAAGTCACTGGCGCGCTGTCCCACAAGGCTCGCTCGCTCGCCATTTTTGTTAAAGAAGAGCCGCTGCCCCCACGTCATTCCTGCTTCAAAGGCATCCCGCTTGTTGTCAATGATAGTGGCACTGGTGCCTTGGCGGGTCACAAGAATGGTTAAAACCGCCGGATTTTTCTCATAGCTTTGGTAGTTAAAGAGGACGGGGTTAAAGGTGGCTTCTCCTTGAGCGGGAATTGGTAAGAAGCAGGCTTGGGCACTTACGAGGACGTGGCTGTCGCGCGCAGCAAGTAACGAACGCCGGTTCCCAGCCCAAGAACGGGGGTTGTGCAGGTATTTTCGGAAGTTCCCTAAAAGTTCCTTTAAGCTGACCCGCTCTAGGGGTTTGCCTTTTTCATTCCCCACAAGGATAAAGAAGCGCTCGAGGGGAATATCCGCAGTGCGATCGCTGAAATTGGGAAAGCGAATCACGGGCATGAGGCTGAGTTCGTAGGTTTTAGTGCGGGGGTTGTATTGTTGAATTTGAATGGTCATGTCGCTAATGTTGGGGCCTACCGCAGAGTTCTGATAGCGGCCTGTATCTTCCCATGTCACATCTAGGATGTTGAGGCCGTACTGCTGTGCTAGGCGTTGAGCCTCAGGATTGTGGATCATGCTGCGGGTTTGCTCAATGACCTGGCGGTAGCGATCGTACTCAATGGGGGTCGTCGTTGGTGACGGGGGGGTAGAGGCCACGGATGGCGTTGTGTCAATGCCCCAACTGGGTTGACTCTGGGCAGGTTGGATCATAATGGCATCTCCTTGGGGGAGCGATCGCCCCGATAAACTGAGTCCTAAACCAAAAACAGCCGCAAGGGTAAGGCTAAGCTTGAGTGGCGCAGACATAGGGCACATCCTGAGGGTAGGCTACTGTCTAGCCTAGACAAGGTATCGCAGCATAGGATGGTGGTTTCACTTTTTGCAACATCACAGGTAGATCACGATATGCAAACTGAGGTTCTGGTGGTGGGAGGGGGCACAGGGGGAGTTGCTGCTGCTTTAACCGCTGCTCGTTGTGGTGCTAAAACCCTGTTGGTAAGCGAAGAGCCATGGTTAGGGGGTATGCTCACCAGTGCTGGGGTGCCTGCGCCTGACGGCAATGAGCTATTGGCATGGCAAACGGGGGTGTGGGGACGGTTCCTGCGGGCGATCGCCCAACGACAATCCCATGGCTTAGATCATGCGTGGGTGAGCTTTTTTACGTTTGAGCCTAAAGTGGCTGCTGCCATATTCCATGATTGGGTGACGGCCAGCCCCAACTTAACGTGGATGGCCGGTCACACTCCCCAAGCGGTTTTGCGTCGGGGCGATCGCATCACCGGGGTAGAATTTAGTGCCTTTACCGTCTATGCAGAGATTACGATCGATGCCACGGAACTAGGGGATCTGCTGCCCTTGGGAGAGATTCCCCACCGTTGGGGGTGGGAGTGGCAGCCAGAGACCGGTGAACCCTCGGCACCCCCTGCCCCGAATGCGCTGACCACAACCTATCCTGTGCAAGCCCCCACGTGGGTAGTGATGTTGCGAGATTACGGCAGTGGTGAAACAGCGCCAGAGATTCCGCCGTCTCCCCTGTGGGATGATCATAAGTTTGAGGGAGCATGGCAGGGGTACGATCCAGAGCACTTCTTGAACTATGGCCGCCTGCCGGGCGATCGCTTCATGCTCAATTGGCCGCAGCAGGGGAATGACTATGGGGTGAACCTAGGGCGATTAGTGCAGTCTGCCACTGCTAAGCAAGAATTTCTGCAAGAAGCCCGCTGGCACAGCCAAGATTTTGCCTGCTACATACAACGCCACTTGGGTCGCCGTTATGGTCTTGCCGAGGATACCTTTCCCGTCCTACCAAACCAGCTTGGTGGGGGAGCCTATGCCTTGCATCCCTACTACCGTGAAAGCCGCCGCCTGATTGGCCTAACCACCGTGCAAGAGCAAGACATTTTGCCAGTGGCGGGGGGCATCGTAGCCCCAGCTCCGAGCACCGTAACAGGGCGCTATACAGGGGTGGCGATCGGGAATTATGCCAACGATCATCATTATCCGGGACACAACTTTGCCCTTGCGACCAAATCCATTCGCTGGGGCGGGCGCTGGACCGGTACACCTTTTATGATTCCCTACACCTGTCTGATTCCCAAGGACATCGACGGCTTCTTAGTAGCTGAAAAGAATATCTCGGTGACCCACATTGCCAATGGGGCAACCCGACTGCAACCCGTTGTAATGGCGATTGGTCAGGCGGCAGGTTGGCTGGCCGCTACTGCCGTTCAGCAACACCGACAGCCTCGGGATCTGGTTGATAGCTTAGATCTTATACCCCTCATTACTGAGCATCGGCAGGCGATTTTTCCGTTTTTCAACCTCCACCCCGATCACCCAGAATGGGAAGACTGGCAATGCCACACCCTCCGCACCTTTGAGGCCACACGTCCCTTGAGCGGCTACGCCCCCTTGCAAACCCCCGCACCAGACCCCTCCCCTGAGGGCTTGGTCTCTGTTTGTGGTGAGTTCCAAAAACTAGGGGACCAGCAATACCAACTTCTTGAGGGCGATCGCCAGTGGCCGTTGGTCACCCTGCGTTCAACGATCAATGACCGTCTGCACGAGTGTGTAAGCGGTCAGCAGGTACACATTATGGGGGTTGTCAATCCCTATGCACCATGGATTCGCGTTGAGATTCTTGACAGCTAAAATAGCCGTGGCGGTTGGCAGCTGCTCCATGCCTTAAGCAAATAGTGTTATGACACCCTTTGGTACAATGACATCGCCAGTCTCTTGAAACCTTGGCATGACCATCACCGCCCTTGGAATTGATTTTGGTACCTCCGGTGCCCGGGCGATCGCCCTCAACGCCAAGGGTGAGATACTTGCCAGCACTCGCCGCACCTTAGCCCAGCCAGATAATCCTCAAGAATGGGCGGCAATCCTGTGGGAGTTAATTCAGGAGATTCCCCTTAAAGTACGGCAACAGATCCAGCGCATTGCCATTGATGGCACTTCTGCCACGGTCTTATTGTGCAATCCTGACGGTGACCCCATTTCCCCCGCTCTTCTCTACAACGATGATCGTGCTCAAGAGTCCCTCAAGGTATTAGCAGGCATCGCGCCAGCCAATCATCTCGTCCTCAGTGCCACTAGTAGTCTTGTGAAACTGCTGTGGTTATGGGAGCACTACCCCACAGCAGGCGGTTATTTCTTGCACCAAGCAGACTGGCTAGCCTTTTTGCTCCACGGCCAACTGGGTATATCGGATTGGCACAATGCCCTCAAATTGGGGTATGACCCCGCTGCCGAGACCTATCCTGACTGGTTTTATCATCCCATCCTTGCCCCTTTGCAACCGTTGCTCCCTAAGGTTGTTGCCCCTGGAACAGTCATCGGCACTCCAACAAGGATAGCGCAATCGTTGGGACTGTCGTCAGAGTGCCAAATTTGTGCAGGCACCACTGATAGTATTGCTGCCTTTTTGGCCAGTGGTGCCCATCACGTGGGGGATGCGGTAACGTCCTTAGGCTCAACCCTAGTGCTGAAACTTCTGAGTAACCGTCCTGTGCAGGATCGGGCAGCAGGAATCTACAGTCATCGCCTTGGCGATCTCTGGTTGGTGGGGGGTGCCTCTAACTGCGGTGCAGCAATTCTGGGACAATTTTTTACCCCTACAGAACTAGAGCATCTCAGTCGCCACATCAATCCTCAGCAGCCTACGGGGTTAGACTATTATCCCCTCCTCAGGCGAGGAGAGCGTTTTCCCGTTAATGATCCGCACCTTGAGCCGCGTTTAGAACCACGACCTGCTGAACCCCATTTGTTTTTGCAAGGACTTCTAGAAAGCCTCAGCCGCATTGAACAACAGGGCTATCAGCGATTACAAACCCTTGGTGCGTCACCACTGCAACGGGTTTGGACAGCAGGGGGAGGTGCCCATAATCCAGCATGGCTAGCCATTCGTCAACAATTTTTGGGGGTGCCCGTGGCCATTTCGCCGCAAACAGAGGCGGCCTACGGTGCTGCACTCCTTGCCTGTGGCTCAACCAACTCCTTACAAAATCGACAACAAAGCTACCCTTTTACAAGCGGCTGCTGAGCACACATTACTGGTTTTCAACGCTCTATGTGTAGCAGGTATTTGGAGAATTGAGATTATATCCCCATAGCTAAAGCTAGGGGCTTTACGGCGCTTTTTCGGTAGAATAGAGTTTCTGTGCTGTATCAGTAGCGATCCATGCGCCTGTCGCAAATGCTTTTTGTCACCTTGCGGGATAACCCTGCGGAAGCGGAAATTCCCAGCCACAGGCTATTGCTGCGGGCTGGCTATATTCGCCGCATTGCCAGTGGGGTGTATAGCTACTTACCCCTGATGTGGCGGGTGCTCCAGAAGGTGAGTGCCATTGTACGCTCCGAAATGGATCGCAGTGGTGCCCTTGAGTGCCTGCTGCCCCAATTGCAGCCCGCTGAGCTATGGCAGGAATCTGGCCGTTGGGATACCTACACCCAAGCAGAAGGCATTATGTTTGCCCTCACGGATCGGGCAGAGCGGCAGTTGGGGCTAGGCCCAACCCATGAAGAGGTCATTACCACCCTTGCTAAGGATCTGATTCGTTCCTACCGGCAGTTACCGGTGCACCTGTATCAAATTCAAACTAAGTTCCGCGATGAAATTCGCCCCCGGTTTGGCCTGTTGCGGGGACGGGAATTCATCATGAAGGATGGCTACTCCTTCCATGCTGATGTGGCCAGCCTTCAGGACACCTATCAGGTGATGTACGACACCTACAGTCGTATCCTCAGCCGTTGCGGTCTTACTTTTCGGGCAGTTGAGGCAGATTCGGGGGCAATTGGCGGCTCTGGCTCCCATGAATTTATGGTGCTAGCCGATGCGGGTGAAGATGAAGTGCTCTATACCGCCGATGGTGAGTATGCTGCCAATGTAGAAAAGGCGGTGTCTGTGCCGCCAGCGGCTGTACCTAGCCCCTATAGGAAAATGGAAACCCTCAGCACCCCCAATGCAACCACCATTGAGGCATTAGTGGCGCAACTGGGCTGTGATCCGACCCAGATTGTCAAAACGGTTCTCTATCGTGCTGGGTTTGATAATGGTTGCTGCGGCTTAGTATTGGTGAGCATTCGTGGCGATCAAGAGGTGAATGCGGTGAAGCTTCAGAATGTGCTGACGGGTTTAGCTGCCAACTATGGAGCCAGTAAACTGTTGGATCTGAGGGTGGCCGACGCTGAAACCGCGCAGGAGTGGGCAGCACAACCCTTACCCTTTGGTTATATTGGGCCTGATCTGCCGGATACGTATCTAAAAACCACGGCCAACCTCATTCCCCAATTTATTCGAATTGCCGATACAACGGTGGCCGAGCTGAAGCGGTTTGTCACGGGGGCGAATAAGGCAGAGCACCATCGGGTTGGGGTGAACTGGGGCAACACCTGTGCCCTGCCAGCGTTAGTGGTGGATGTGCGCAAGGCGCAAGCGGGCGATCGCGCCTGTCATGATCCAACGCAGTACTTAGAAACTGCCCGTGGGATTGAAATTGGCCATATCTTTCAACTGGGCACTAAGTACTCCCAAGCTATGCAGGCTACCTATACCAATGAGCAGGGGGAGGAGGTGCCCTTAGTGATGGGGTGCTATGGCATTGGTGTCTCCCGCTTAGCCCAAGCTGCTGTGGAGCAGCACCACGATGCCAACGGGATTATCTGGCCGTTGGCGATCGCCCCTTATCAGGTCATTATTGTTGTCCCCAACATCACCGATCCCACTCAGATGCACTTGGCCACTGAACTCTACACCAAGCTGCAAACAGTCGGAATTGAGGTGCTGCTAGATGATCGCGATGAGCGTGCTGGGGTCAAATTCAAAGATGCGGATCTCATTGGAATCCCCTATCGGGTGGTAACGGGGCGCACGAGTGCCAAAGGGGAGGTGGAATTAGTAGAGCGCGCTACGGGCAAAACCGTGACTCTCTCTGTGAGCGAGGCGATCGCCTATCTGCAACAGCAAGTAGATCAGCTTTGACATTCCCTTAAAAGATGGATCATGGCTCCTGCAACCCGCACCGAATCCGATTCCCTAGGTACGATTGAGGTTCCCGCTGACTGTTATTGGGGCGCCCAGACGGCACGATCCCTAAAATACTTTCCCATTGGCGGCCTAAAAATGCCCCTTGCGGTCATTTATGCCATGGCACGGCTGAAGCAAGCAGCGGCGATCGCCAACCGGGATCTAGGTGTTCTGGCGCCGGAGAAAGCGGCGTGGATCTGTCAAGCAGCAGCGGAAATCATTGAAGGTCGTTGGGATAATCAGTTTCCGCTATCGATTTGGCAGACCGGCAGTGGCACGCAAACCAATATGAATGTCAATGAGGTCATTGCCAACCGTGCCATTGAGTTAGCGGGAGGCACAAAGGGAACCAAAACCCCCATTCACCCCAATGATCACGTTAACTGTAGTCAGTCCTCGAATGATACGTTTCCCTCCGCAATGCACATCGCCACCGTCTTAGAGGTACAGGAGCGGCTGCTGCCCATGCTGCAAAACATGCTAGCGGTTCTAGAGGAAAAAACCGCTGCGTTTGCCAACATTATTAAGATTGGGCGCACTCACCTGATGGATGCGGTGCCCCTCACCCTTGGTCAAGAGTTTTCGGGGTATGCTAGCCAGTTGGCGGCCTGTCAACACCACTTGCAGTACTGCCTCCAGCACCTTTATCCCCTAGCCATTGGCGGTACCGCCGTCGGCACCGGCTTAAATGCCCCCCCCGGCTTTGGCGATCGCGTTGCTCAAGAGTTAGCCCGGATGACCGGCTATCCCTTCTGTGTTGCCGAAAATCGCTTTGCGGCCTTGGCGGCTCACGATCCCCTAGTGCTGTTGAGTGGTGCCCTCAAAACGCTGGCGGTGGCCTTGATGAAAATGGCCAATGATATTCGCTGGTTAGGGTCGGGTCCTCGCTGTGGGTTGGGGGAATTAATCTTGCCCGCCAATGAACCCGGCTCATCGATTATGCCTGGCAAGGTGAACCCAACCCAGTGCGAAGCCTTGACCATGGTGTGTGTGCAGGTGATGGGCAATGATGCGGCCATTGGTATGGCTGGTAGTCAGGGCAACTTTGAACTCAATGTGTTTAAGCCCCTCATCATCCACAATGTGCTGTGCTCCATTGAACTCCTCAGCGATGCGGGGTCTGCCTTTACGGACTTTTGTTTGCGGGGGCTACAGCCGAATCACCCCCAAATTCAGACGCATTTAGAGCGATCCTTGATGCTCGTGACCGCCTTGAACCCCCGTATTGGTTACGACAAGGCGGCAGCCGTGGCTAAAAAAGCCTATAGCGAGCAGAAAACCCTCAAGGAGGCTGCCGTAGAGCTGGGCTACCTCACCCCAGAGGAGTTTGATCAGTGGGTGCGTCCAGAGGACATGCTTGGCGAAAGCGCCGACAGTTGACCCCGTAGGGTGCGCTGCCAGTAGGGGGTATTGTGGCAGCGCGATCGCAGGCTTTGGGCATTTACCGTCCATGCTGCCGTCGGATCAAACAGGATAACGTTGCGGCTAGGGGGCTGCAACTGCGGGGGGGCAAGGCCAAGAATGCGGGCAGGCGCGGTACTGATGGCGTGCCAGAGGTCAACCGCCGTGAGGTGCCCAGGGGCGACTAATCCCTGCCAGAGGGCGGGCAAGGCCAACTCCAGACCAATTGCCCCCGGGAGGGCTTCGGCAAAGGAGATCATTTTTTCCTCGTAAAGGAGGGGGGTGTGGTCAATGGCGATCGCCTCAATCACGCCTGTTTTGACCCCCTCAATTAAGGACTGGCGATCCGTAGGGGTTCCGAGGGGTGGCTCAAGGCGCAGGTTTGGATCGTAGGTGGCCAAGTCCCCAGTGTCAAACAGTAGATGCAACCAACAAACGCTGGCGGTAACAGTCTCCGGCTTAGCCTGCGTTAAGATTTCAACACTGCGAGCGGTGGAGAGGCGCATCAGATGAATAGGGGTCGTGACGGTGCGCCCTAGCTCCAAAATCGCCAGTAGGGGAATGGTTTCACAGCAGATTAGTTGCTCTGCCAGACCCAAGCGCAGGGCGTCTAAACTCTCGCGGGCAACGCCATGGGCCGCCAAGGTTGCGTCAAACGGCCAAAGCGCCACACATTTCTGGATAGGTTGCAAATAGGTGAGAGCGCGCTGCAATAATGGCCAATTGACGAGGCCGGAGTCATCGCAAAACCCCACTACGCCGGCTGCGGCCAGTTCCGCTAGATTGCTAAGAGCCTTGCCTGCACCCCCTTGGCTGAGAGCCGCCCACACCCGCACCTGCGTCCAACTCTCTGCGGGCAAATCGTGCTGGATTGAGTTCCACACCGCTGGATCATCAATGACGGGTTGGGTAGTAGGCAAAAGAGTCAGGTGCTGCACCCCCCCCGCCGCCGCAGCAGCAAGCAGAGAGGTTAGGCTTTCGCGCGCTTCGTACCCTGGTTGGCCGCTGTGGCTGTAGAGATCCACTAAAGGAGGTGCCAAAATTAACTGCTCAGCAGAGATCCGCTCGCTCTCAGGGGGAATGTCCGCTGGGGCGATCGCCACCAGTTCATCGCCCCTAAAGAGCACATCCGCACGGTAATCTGCGCGGTTGAGCGGATCCACCACCCGCACCTGTTGCAGCAGTCGCCATGCCATGGCTTTACAAGGCTCCGGCTGCCGTCCGATCCAGCACACCCCCTAAATGGGTGGTAATGTTGACCGCCTGTAGCCGCGGCAGCCCTCCTTTTAGCGGGTAGTCAATCACTGTCACACTGCCATTGCCTTGCTTAAAGAGCCAGAAGTTCTCGATCCCTAGGCCGACAATATGGCACAGCAGCACTTTATTGGTGGCATCGTGAGCCACAACCAAAACATTGTGGGGGGTGAGGGGACTGGCTTTCCATGCCTCGAGCCACTGCTCCCACGCTGTGACGACGCGATCGTGCACCTGTTGCAGGTTTTCCCCGTGGGGCATTTGCACCGCCGCTGGGGTGGTGCGCCACCGCTCTAGCTCCCCTGGGTACTGCGCTTCCACCTCTGGCTCAAACTTGCCTTCCCAGTCACCATGGCTAATTTCTGCCAAGGCTGGCTCTAGCTCTAAGGAAACATCGGGATGGTGCTGCAAAATGGCTAAGGCTGTGTCTTTGGGGCGCAATAGGGGGCTACTCAGGGCATGGTGGAAGGTTACATCCTTGAGAAAATCTGCCACAGTTGCCGCTTGGGCACGACCATTCTCATTGAGGGGCACATCAATCTGGCCTTGAAACCGTCCTTCGCGGTTCCAATTGGTTTCACCATGGCGCACCAAAAAGATACGCAGGGTGTGCGCCTTAAACCGGGGTTCCGGAAAGGGATCGTTGAGATGACTGGTAAGGTTCAGGGCTTCTATCTGCGCCGGTTGGTGCCGACCGTGGGCAAAGTTGAGAACACTGATGCCGCCATTGGCCTGTTGCAGCCGCAAATAGCCCTTGACCCCCAAGCCCAAGGCTGTGCAGATTAAGGCGCGGTTCATACCACTGTGGCCCACAATCAGGATAGTATCATTGTCGTGCTGGGGCAGCAGCGTATCCAAGACTAGACCGGCCCGATCAAACAAATCTAGGACTGGGAAGAAGTCCTTTGGCTCCCCAGTCTCATCTAGGGTCCGCATGACTAAGGTGTCCGGTGCCTCTTGCCAGCGGCGATAGTCCTCTGGAAACCGCTCTTTCACCGCTGCAAAGGGTAAGTCTTCCCACGCAGGTAAGGCAATTTCCTTGAGCAAATCCATAGGGATAGGGGCAGGGATCCCTAGACTGCCTAGTTGCTGGTAAATGTCCTCAGCCGTTTCCTGAGCACGCTTAAGGGGGCTGGTGTAAATTTTGCGGATGGGGATGCCCTGTAATGCTACACCCACCTGCTGCGCCATCCAATGACCACGCTCCGTCAGCGAGGAGGAATCACTATGACCTTGGACGCGCTGTTCAACGTTAAATGTGCTTTCACCGTGGCGGACAATAATAACTCGGGTACTCAGATGTCTCTCCTTGGATGCACCATAGGCAATTGTATCTTGTCTGTTACCTCTCGAGGCCAGCCGTGCGTATCTTAGGGGTTGATCCGGGCTTGGCCACCCTTGGCTATGGCTGCATTGAAATGACACCCACAAGCTGCCACGTCTGCGATTTTGGGGTGATCACAACCACTGCCAAGGAACCTGTTGGCGATCGCCTGCACAGTCTTTACACTGACCTACACCAGTTAATTCCAGCCCTGCGCCCTGACGTGGTGGCGATCGAAAAATTATTTTTCTATAAAATGAGCCACACCATTGTGGTTGCTCAGGCGCGGGGGGTGATTCTCTTGGTGCTGAGTCAACTGGGGTGTCCGCTTTTGGAGTTTACGCCTGCCCAGGTCAAGCAAACACTGACAGGGTATGGCAACGCCACCAAAACTGAGGTGCAACTGGCGGTACAGCGGGAACTTGACTTGGCTACCCTCCCTAGGCCGGATGATGCGGCTGATGCCTTGGCGATCGCCCTTACTGCCAGCCGTCACCACGAGACTCCCTGTTCCTAGACAGGGGCGATCCTCCCTAGAGGTAGTTGTCAAAGTGGCGAATACTTAGTCCTGTTTGGCAGTATTGGTAGATGCTTCTGTGAGAGCAGAAGGGGCAGTCTCACTCACCGGAATTGCAACGGGAGGGCGATCGAGGCTGAGCATCAGGCCAACAGCTGTAGGTTCAACGGGTACAGGAGACACCTCTGGAGCAATGCTGGCAGGACTAGTCACTGCAATCTGTGATCCGGGGAGTGGGTTAGGGAGAAGCCCATTGAGAACACCCACCACCGATGCAGCTAGGGTGGCACCTACCCCTCCCCATACCCACACTGCGCGGGGGCGACGCTGCGCCTTGGCAATGACCCGAGCTGCCAAATAATCCGTAGGGCAAGGGGACACAGGCACGGGAAGTTGCTGCATTTGCACTTTTAGGGTTAACAGCCGCTGGTACAGTCGTTGAGCCTTAGGATCGCTGGCGAGCCATGCCTCCACCTGCTGTCGCTCCCCAGCCGTGACTTCACCATCGAGATAGGCACTCAGCAATTCGAAGTGATCTCGTTTGCAGTGATCCAGTTCGTCCATCATTGTTCAACATCCTTCATCAAAATCTAGCCAAAGCCAAGGTGTGGGGCAATAGTTTAGGAGCGGGGGCTGTCAAGGTGGGGTTGCAATTCCGTTTGCAGTCGCTGCCGAGCGCGGGCAATTCTTGATTTTACTGTTCCTAAGGAGACACCCGTGATCTGGGCAATTTCTTCGTAGGACAATCCCTCAATTTCCCGCAGGACAATCGTGGTTCGGAAGGTTTCCGGCAAGTTGGCGATCGCCTGTTGCAATTGGTCATAAAATTCATCGGTATACAATAACTCATCCGGACTGGCATCACTGGAGGCGAGCTCCCATAGTATTTCCCCATCATGGGTCTTGAGGGGGGCATCGAGGGAGAGGGGAGCTTGGTGACGCTTCCGTTTGCGCAGCTCATCATAGAACAAGTTTGTGGCAATACGGCTGAGCCAACCGCGAAACTTACTGGCATCCTGTAACTTATGAATATTCCGATACACCCGTATCCACACTTCTTGCACTAAATCGGCTCGATCCTCCCAGTCCGGTGCCAAGTGATAGATAAGTCGCTCCACGTGAGCCTGATGGCGGCGTAACAACTCTGTAAACGCGGCCCGATCGGGTGATCTCCCCGCCTGACAGCGAATCACCAATTCCTGTGGTGAAAGTTTTGTTAGCGGCAGCGTCACCCGGTAACAGGTCTCCTCAACACTGGGCCAAGCAAGGGGGATACTGGATGTCATGGAAACAACAGACCTCAGACCAAACTATCTCCCATGACGCAAGGTCGGTGATCAGGTTCCCTCCTCCGTTATACCGTGCTAGCTGCCACCCTATGCGCAACAGTTCCTCTGGGCGGTCTTCACTGTTTGAGAGATGGTGAGGGATTTTTATCGCCGACTGCTTAATGTTTTCTGAATGTTTAATGTTTTCTTAATGTTGGCTCAATTCAGACTAAACTTTAATTGTAGCGGCGATCGCCCCTTGATTTTCGTTAGGCTAACCTGTGAACACCTTATTTAGTCAACTGCCATAATCACCATGCCGTGGATACGCATTTCCAGTGGACTTGTTGCGATCGCGGTGGCATTGATGATAACCCTCTTGGGGGGATGGTACTTTTGCTTGGGTATTGGTGCCTTAATTTACCTAGGGCAACTGGAATATTTTGAACTAGCGCGTGCCAAAGGCAGTGCCCCAGCGGCTAAAACCACCTTAGTTGTCAGTCAGGTGCTACTCATTACTGCGCTGTTGCGTCCCGATTTGGCCGATGCCGTCTTTTCTGTCGCCGGTACCCTAATTTGCTTTTACCTGCTGTTTCAGCCTAAACTGGCCTCCATTGCCGACATTTCTACCTCCATCATGGGGCTATTCTACGGCGGGTATCTCCCCAGCTATTGGGTGCGCCTACGGGGGCTAGATCATACTGCCACCCTTCCCTTAGGCGGGTTTTGGCCACAGCAGTGGCACTTAGAGGCTCTCCCCCTAGGATTGCAGGCAACCCTGTTAGCGTTTACCTGTATTTGGGCGGCGGATATTGGGGCTTATACCGTCGGCAAGCTGTTTGGTCGCACCCGCCTATCGCACATTAGCCCCAAGAAAACTGTTGAAGGGGCGGTATTTGGTGTTTTAGGGAGCTTAGCCGTCGCCTTTTGGGGTGCCTATTCCCTCCAGTGGCCATGGCCGTGGTTCGCCGGAGCCACCCTAGGCTTGCTCATTGGCATTGCTAGCCTCTTGGGCGACCTCACCGAATCAATGATGAAGCGGGATGCCGGGGTTAAAGACTCTGGGCAGTTGATTCCTGGCCATGGGGGGATTCTGGATCGTGCCGATAGCTACGTCTTCACCGCCCCGCTTGTGTTTTACTTTGTTACCTTGCTGCTGCCAGCCTTGGGGCAATGGCACCCCTGAGGTGTTGGCGATCGCAAGCGGTGCAGTTTCAACTACCCTAGGAAATAGTCCTTAACGTTTGCCGCGCAACCATGGCCGAAACCTTGATGTTTAATGCCCTCCGTGCTGCCATTGATGAAGAAATGGAGCGTGACCCTACCGTATTTGTACTGGGGGAAGACGTAGGACATTATGGCGGCTCCTACAAAGTCACCAAAGACCTCTACAAAAAGTACGGCGAACTCCGCCTGCTGGATACCCCCATTGCCGAAAATAGCTTTACGGGAATGGCCATTGGGGCAGCCATGACCGGTCTGCGTCCCATTGTTGAAGGCATGAACATGGGCTTTTTGCTGCTGGCCTTTAACCAAATTGCCAATAATGCCGGGATGCTGCGCTATACGTCCGGCGGCAACTTCAAAATTCCGATTGTGATCCGCGGGCCTGGGGGGGTAGGGCGGCAACTGGGGGCAGAGCACTCCCAGCGCCTAGAAGCCTATTTCCAAGCGGTTCCAGGGTTGAAAATTGTTGCCTGCTCAACCCCCTACAATGCCAAAGGGCTATTGAAATCGGCCATTCGTGACCCCAACCCTGTTCTCTTTTTTGAGCACGTGCTGCTGTACAACCTCAAGGAAAACCTACCGGAAGAGGAGTATTACTTGCCCCTTGACAAAGCAGAGGTGGTTCGTCCGGGAACGGAGGTCACTATTCTCACCTACTCGCGGATGCGGCACCATGTCCTGCAAGCGGTGAAAACCCTTGAAAACGAGGGCTACGATCCGGAGGTGATTGATTTAATTTCCCTGAAGCCCCTTGACTTTGAGACCATTGGCGCATCAGTTTGTAAAACCCATCGTGTTGTTATTGTTGAAGAATGCATGAAAACCGGTGGCATTGGCGCAGAACTCTCGGCCTCTATTATGGAGCGTTACTTTGACGAGTTAGATGCCCCAGTGGTGCGGCTCTCCTCTCAGGACGTTCCCACCCCCTACAATGGCACCCTCGAGAACCTAACCATCGTGCAACCGCCGCAAATTGTGGCCGCTGTGCAGAAACTGGTGCGGGGTCAGATTTAATCATGGGGAAATATCGCGGCTGGCTAATTGCAATTTTAGTTTTACTGATGGCCGCCACATGGGTGATCGTGCGCACCCCGGCTCGCTTAGGTCTGGATCTGCGCGGCGGTGCCCAACTGACCCTCCAGGTGCAAACGACGGATAAAGTGCCGCAAATTACGCCCCAAGTGCTCTCAGCGGTACAAAGTGTGGTGCAAAAGCGCATCGATGGCTTGGGGGTTGCCGAGGCGGTGGTGCAAACCGCAGGCGACGATAAGCTACTGGTGCAGCTGCCGGGGGTCACCGATCCCGAGCAGGCAGAGCGCATTCTCAAGGGAACCGCCCAGTTATTGTTTGCACCCCAAAAGCCCGGCACTGAAGCGCAACTGCAAGTGGAGCGACAAATCCAAGCGCAGCTTCTCCTAGAGCAAACGCAACTCCTGCTAGAGCAATCCCAAAATGCCAACAATCCTGAAGCGTTAGCCGATATTGAGGCCAAGCTTGCTAAAAACCGCGAGTCTCTTGCGGCCAGTCAGCAGGCGATCGCCAACCTCTTTGCGCCTTCAGAGCTTACTGGAGCCATGCTGCAAGAAGCCTTCGCTAGTCCGGTGGCGCCCGGCTCCCCCAACTGGAATGTCATTGTCCGCTTTGACCCCCAAGGGGCAGAGTTGTTTGCCCGCCTCACCAAAGAGATTGCCGGTACGGGCCGCAGCATTGGCATTTTTCTTGATGACCGCCTCATTAGTGCCCCCACGGTGTCTGCGCAGTATGCTGAAACCGGCATTATTGGCGGCAATGCGGAAATTTCCGGTGGCTTTACCGCCCAAACTGCGAACGATCTTGCCATTCAGCTCCAGGGGGGTGCTCTACCGGTACCGCTGGAGGTAGTTGAAAACCGGACGGTGGGCGCGTCCCTTGGCCAAGACAGTATCCGTGATAGCCTCTACGCGGGGGTGGCGGGCCTAGTGCTGGTGCTGGTGTTTATGGTTGCCTATTACCGTTTGCCGGGTCTGATTGCCGATATTGCCCTTGTGCTCTACGCCATTTTTACCTATGCCGCCTTTTTGCTGTTTGGGGTGACCTTAACCCTGCCGGGCATTGCGGGTTTCATCCTCAGTATTGGCATGGCGGTGGATGCGAATGTGCTGATTTTTGAGCGCACCCGCGAAGAACTACGGCTGGGTAAAACCCTCTACCGCTCGGTGGAGTCGGGCTTTGATCGTGCCTTTGCCAGTATTTTAGACAGCAATGTCACCACCCTGATTGCCTGTGGGGCGTTGTTTGCTCTTGGCACGGGCTTTGTGCGAGGGTTTGCCGTGACCCTAGCCATTGGCATTGGGGTGAGTATGTTCACCGCCCTGACCTGTAGCCGTAGCTTCTTGTTCTACGCCATTAGCATCCCCAGCTTGCGTAAACCCACGTGGTTTTGTCCCAAACTGGAGACCCTGAAATGAGTTTTAGCGTCAATCGCCAGCGATCGCTGTGGTGGGGTATATCCCTAGTTGTCATTCTCAGTGGTCTGATGGCCATGGCCATCTCTTCGGTCTCCTTAGGCAGTCCGCTCCGCCTAGGCTTAGACTTTATTGGCGGAACGCGACTGCAATTTGAACTTGCCTGTAGTACCACAAACACCTGCAAGCAGCCCATTGACATTGATGTGGTTCGCCGCATTCTGAATCAAGAGGGGTTGGGCAACAGCAGCCTACAGGTGATTGATCAGTATGGGATTGGTATCCGCACCATTCCCTTAGGGGTAGAGCAGCGCACACGGCTCAGTAGTGCCTTGACTCAAGAATTGGGTGCCTTTAATCCGGCGCAGACGCAAATTGAAACCGTCGGCCCCACCCTTGGGGGGCAAATTTTGCGCTCCGGTCTGCTTGCGCTGCTGGTGGCCTTCATTGGCATTACGATTTATCTGACCCTACGCTTTCAGTTTGACTATGCCTTTTTTGCCCTTGTGGCGCTGTTTCACGATGTCTTGGTCACCGCAGGTATCTTTGCCATTTTAGGGCTGACCCTTGGGGTTGAAATTGACAGCCTGTTTATTGTGGCGTTGCTCACCATTATTGGTTTTTCCGTGAATGATACGGTGGTCATCTACGATCGCGTCCGCGAAACCCTTAAGCTCAACCCCGCCCTGAACATTAAGGAGGTCGTCGATCAGGCCGTGGTACAAACCCTTGGCCGCTCCATTAACACGACCCTGACGACTCTGTTGCCCTTGGTCACGATTTTTATTTTTGGGGGCGATACTCTGCGCTTTTTTGCCTTAGCCTTAATTATTGGCTTTGTGACGGGTGCGTATTCTAGTATTTTTGTGGCGAGTACCCTGCTTGCTTGGTGGCGCGATCGCCAACCCACACCAACCCCTTCGCCAGTCACCTAGGCCAGACCCACTCCCGTCTCTCCCCCTGTGTTGTGCTAATTCCCATTACCCAAGAAAAACTGCGCCAGCTTGTTCCTGCGGTTGCCACAGGTGCTCAGTATCTCTACGTGTGGGGGAAGCTACAGGACGTTTTACGGCGGGTAATCTTTGCTGTGGTGGCCGTAGCAATTGTGACGTTTGGCCTCGAGTTTTTGGGAGATGGCACCCAGCTTGTGCTTGGTTTGGTGGCGGGGCTGTATTGGCTGTGGGCACCGGCTGTGTTGGCCAGTTGGCGCAACCGTCGCTACCGCCGATTTCCCTACGCCGGCTTTTGGCAAGGGCGGGTGCTAGAGGTCTATGTCACTGAAGAACTGGTGGGCAAAGAAGAGACCGTTGACGATCAAGGCCAGTTAGTCATCATCGAGAACCGCGAACGCTGCCTTAACCTTGAGATAGGGGACAAAAGCGGCTTTGAAACAACGGTGCGCACTAAGCTGCTGCGGCAGCACCGCGTGATTCGGCCAGGAGATGTCGCACAGATGCTGGTGCTATCGCGGCGACCGGACTTAGCAGAGATTGAGATGATTTCGGAAGTTTATTTGCCACGCCATCGCCTCTGGATTGGCAACTATCCGATGTTGCAGCGGGATATCTTCGTGGAATTATCGGAAACACTACGGCGGCAGCGGCGATCGCCCCGAAGATCCCGTTCTCCACGGCGGTCAACCCTGTGATACCTTAAAGGGAAAGACATAAAAGTTAACATTTCCCAAGAGTTCCTTGACCGCGCTGACCTCGACCGCTGTTTTCCCCGCCCTGCGCTTTGGCTCCCGGCCAGCGTGGTGTATTTTTTCTCTTGCGGCTTTTTTAGTCTCTGTCCCTGTCTTTATTGAGGCACCACTGGTACGTACCTATCCTTGGTTGAGCTTAGGGATCACTCCCCTGCTGTGGGGGATCAGTCGTTACCTACAAACCCAAACTCGCTACCAGCGCTTCGGTGCACTCCTCTATGGCTTTAGTTGGTGTTGGGGGGCAGGGTCGCTGTACTGGGGCTGGTTGCGCTGGGAACCGCTGTGGCACTTGCCGGTGGAGGCGCTGCCGTTACCCCTGATGGTTTGGCATCTGCGACAACGGCAACAACTGGTAGGGGTCTTTTTCTTTTTGGGGTCATTTTTAGGCACGGCCATTACGGATGCCTATTTTTACCTGATTGATGTGATTCCCCATTGGCGAGCCATTATGTACCTCGAGCAGGATCTAGTGTCAGTGCAAGAAATGCTCGTGCAGGCGATCGCCCAAGCCCAGACCTTTAGCGGGGAAGTGTGGGGTGTACTGCTTAGCCTAAGCCTACTGCTCATTGGCCTGTTGCCCCTGTTTCAATCCCAGATTCGCCAAGGAATACCTGCCATGCTGCCGAGTTGGGCGTTTATGGGGGCGGTACTAAGTACCCTTGTGGTGGATGGGTTATTTGGTTTAACGATTGGGCTTTTACCCCTTTAGGGGCAACATTTTGGCACACCGAATCGTCAATTTAAAAACTAGAAACTAAAATAGGAATGGATACCAAAAGGAACTCTGGAAGAGGCCGAAATAAAGTGTATCCATTACTACAAATCTCTGATGATTCAAGGAGACAGTCTATATTGCTGAATAATGCATTGACTTTTCTCTGGCGTTTACAGTTCATCGCAACGCCACGCAAGGTACGTCTAAAGCCCATTCGCCAGAGTGCACAAATTTAGTTTTTTCCTATCCAAATCCCAGCTTTGATGTTCTATTCTCAGTCTTGTATTTTTAGATGCTGATTCACGCTCTAGAAGGCTACGGGAATAGGCAATCTGTGCTGTGGCTATCTTTATTACGATTACGATGAGGTGTTGAGTTCACTATGCTTCGTCAGTCTGTTTTAACGCTGGGGCAACGGTTTATCAAAGCGGTATTGCTGCCGGTGCGTCGTTGGCTAGAGTGCTTTGACGTGCGCGATCGCCAGCTTGCTCACCGTCTGTGCCGTTTGATCCCTGCCCAGTGCCCCTTTGAGCGGGATATTGTGGTTGCAAAGTGGCACATCCATATTCCTCCCCTGTGCCATCTCAATCCCCTCTACGAAGAGTTGATGCTGTTACGCTATCGTGCTCTCTGTTATTTAGCGGACGAGTGTCAGGAAGATATTAGCGCCTACTGCTAGGGGGTACGTCGGAGTGTGGCGATCCCTAGCCGCCGTGCTGTTCCAACAGCCCTGCCCCTGCTGTGGTCGTCTGAGTCGGCAACCTCTGTGCCCAAGCTGCGAACGGCGGCTGCGAACGTGGGAGCTGCGCGATCGCCGCTCTTACTGGCGCGGATCAGTGCCCCTATTGCCGTGGGGCAGCTACCGTCAGGACTTAAAGCGGGCGATCGCCACCCTCAAGTACCATGCCCATCCCGAATTGGGCACCCTCTTTGGTGAATGGCTCGCTGTTGCTTGGCTAGAGAGTCAGGTCAGCCACAACCTGCCGCTCCAGGTGGTTCCCATTCCCCTCCATGCCGATAAATTAAAGGCGCGGGGCTTTAACCAAGCAGAAATCATTGCCGCCAGCTTTTGTCGTGCCCTAGAATTGCCCTTGGTTCCCCATGCCTTGGTACGGCAGCGCGCAACGCAGTCAATGTTTCAACTGACGGTGGCTGAGCGGGTCGCTAATTTAGAGCAGGCGTTTGCCTTAGGGCGCGGTTTAAGGAAGCAATGCTGGGTGCTGCTGTGTGATGACATTTACACCACGGGTACAACCGCCCGTGCGGCAGCAGATACCCTGAGAGCAGCAGGGCATCGGGTACTGGGAATCGTTACGGTGGCGGTAGCGCTCCCTGAGCCACACTGAGGCCAACCAGCATCAATGCTTCAATCCACTCCACTACAGCGCCGTAGGTATCGCCGGTGTGCCCTCCCACTTGGTGATAAAACCATGCCGGTACCAAGAGCATCAGGAGGAGGCCAAGACTGTGGAGGTATAGCAACTGGCCAAGGGAGAGGGGCAGTATCACACTCATGAGACTCAATACGAGGCCACTTGGCCAAAAATCCCAAGGGACGCGGCAGGAGACTTTATGAATCTGACCAGTTCCTGTGGGCTTGAGGTAGGGGTAGCGGGCGATCGCCCACACTTGTGCCACCCGTCCCCACACCGCCGCCCACAGCACGCTAAAGGGCATGGTTGAACTCGCCAGAGCACTGACTTTCAGCAACAGGATCACGATGGCAGCCATCACCCCAAACGCACCGCTGCGACTGTCTGCCATGACTGCGAGCCGCCGTTGCGGATCCCTCACCCCTAAGCCATCTGCTGTATCCATTGCCCCATCCAGATGCAGCCCACCGGTGAGCCCTAACCAGAGCGCCACCAGCAACACGCCTTGCACCAGCCGTGGCAGGTAAAGCAGGTCTAGCAGCCAGTCTGCCCCGAACAGTAGCCCGCCAATCAGTACCCCCACCCCTGGGCACCACTTTGCTGCGCCAGCAAGTTTGATAGGGCATCTAGGGGGAAGGGGCAAACAGGTGTAGAAGATCACTGCCCCTAGCCATTCCTGCCACAGGGACTTCATAATCGTGTTTGAATTTGGGCTACGGTGCGTTGCTGTGGCCGGAGGGACTGTGCTACCTGTTGAATATCAGCAGGGGTGATCTGTTCAATGGCCTCAAGGCGATTAAATAATTGCTGCCACCCCTCCCCCTTGACGGCGTAATCGGCCAAGAGCTTGGCCATCCCCTCGTTGGAGGTCAGGTTTTGCAGCAGTTCCATACGCAGTTGTGTTTTTACCCGAGCCAACTCGTCGGCTCTGATGGGATCTGCCTGTAGTGCTTGTAACTCCTTGGCAATGCCCGCCGCCAATGCTGCGGTAGTATGCCCTGGAGCCGGTGCGCCATAAATGAGAAAACGGTTGGGATATTTATTGCCCGGAAAGCCGACGTACGCTTGCACATTCAGGGCAGTTTTCTGTTCTAGGACAAGGGCGCGATAAAGGCGGGAGGTGCGGCCACCACTGAGAATCTGCGCCAACATTTCGTACTGGAGGTAAGTGGGGTCGCGCAGGGCAGGACAGGGATACGCCTCGATATAAAGGGGTTGGCTAGCTAGCTCTAGGGTAATGCTACGCGGTTCAGTCGGCGGAGGTTCAGGGGCGATCGCCGTGGCCTTGCCCTGACCCTTGGGATAGCGGCCAAAATATACCTGCGCCAACCGTTGCACCTGTTTGGGGTCAACATCCCCCACCAGCACCATGGTCATTTTTTCAGGGGTGTAATACTCCGCAAAAAAACGCTCGACATCAATGCGGCGCAGATTTTGAATATCGTCGCGGTAGCCAATCACCGGACGGCGGTAGGGGTGTTCCTGAAACGTGGTAGCTAAAAAGGCTTCAAAGAGTTGTCCTGAGGGTGAGTTCTCTGTTCGCAGGCGACGCTCCTCAAGGATGACTTCTTTTTCTTGGTAAAACTCACGGAACACCGGCTCTAGAAATCGCTCTGACTCTAAGGACATCCACAGTTCCAGTTTGTTGGCCGGAAAACTGTAGAAATAGCGGGTGGCATCAGCAGAGGTGGTGGCATTGAGACCGACCCCCCCTGCCTGTTGGACAATTTGACCATACTGGTTTTGCAGCACGTAACGATCTGCGACCCGTTGCACTGCCGCAAACTCCACCAATAGCTGCTGACGTTGGGCATCATCATGGGTAGCCTGTAGCTGATCAAAGAGCTGATCGAGTTGGGCAAATGTTTCCTTTTCTGCTGCATAGTTGCGAGTGCCAATGCGGCGGGTTCCCTTAAAGGCAAGGTGTTCCAGATAGTGCGCCACCCCAGTTTGCCCCTCCGGTTCATCTACCCCCCCCACATCGACATAGGTCAGGAAAGAAATAATGGGGGCTTGGTGCTGCTCCATGACAATAAAGTGCATCCCATTGTCAAGGTAAAACTCGCTAATTTGATTCATGGCGCGGTCAATGTAAGGCCGGATCGTCTGGGCAGACGCAATGGGCGTGAGCCATACCCACAGGGCGATCGCCCCAACACAGAAGCACTGGCATTGACTCCAAATAAGCTGCAACAATGACACAGGGATGTCTCAGGTACTGCTTCTATTACACCCTATTTCAGTCGTTCAGACGCTATGCTGCTGTCTTGATCTTCTGCGTGGTTTTTACCTCTTGCGCAGCAACACGCTTGGCAGCACTGACAAGATTAGCTTATAACTATTACCATTACTCTTTAATTTATTGCCCCAAAGACGTGATCCAGTTCTAAGCCGCTCACTCCCCAGTTCATTTTCTTGTTTTGATGGATTGTCAACTGCCGCCTTCTGACCCCTTGCAAGTGCGCGGGGTTCCTCTGCCCTGTAGTGGTGCTCTGCTGGACTTCCTTGAACATGCGGTCGGTCAGGATCTTTGTTGCGCCCTAGTAGAGATTTTGGCGGCGTTGCCTATGGGAGTTTGCCTCTACAATGCTGCCAAGCAAGTTATCTACATCAACCCCTACGCTCGCAACCTATTGGGGATCACTGATGCCTCGCAACCGGCAACGGAAATTTGGCAAAACATCCATCTTTTTGAGGAGGACAGCGCCGCCGCGCCGAATCATCCTCGTCCCTACCCCAAAGAGAACTTGCTGAAACCCCAAGGGCAACATCCTGCGGTTGATGAGCGCAGAACTGTGACTCTCCAGTATGGCGATCGCCGCATGACCATTGAGCTAGAAGTTAGACCGATTTTCAATCGTAGCGGGGAGATGCAACTTGGCCTGATCACCTTTCAGGATATTAGGGATCGCCAGCGAGATGCAACGGAACACCAACATCTGATTAATCACTTGCGCCAGCAGGCAGACCGCTACTACAGCCTAGTACAACGCCAAACGGATTTTTTGATTTGCTCGCGAGCCGATACGGTCATTACCTTTGCCAACACGGCCTTCTGCCGGGCGTTTGAACGGGCGGTGACCGACGTGATTGGCCAGCCGTGGGCGACCTTTGTCCTGCCGGAAGATTTACCTGCTCTGTTAGCCAAAGTCCAGGCATTGACACCCGATGCCCCCACCTTTACCAACGAGAACCGCGTCTGTAGCCCTCAAGGGATTAAGTACACCCAATGGATTAATTTAGGTATTTTTGACGACGCTGGCCAACTTGTCGAAATTCAGTCTGTGGGGCGCGATATTAGCATGCTCAAAGAGCAGTTATTACGGGAGCAGGCACTGAATCGGGTGATTCAGGCCATTCGTAACTCATTAGATCTCGAGACCATTTTTGCCACAGTGGTTGAAGAAGTTGGCAAGCTGTGGCTGAAGCTCGATTGCGTGGTGGTGCAGTACCTTCCCCATCGGCACGCATGGGTGCGGCGATCAGAGTATCGCCAAGATCCCAACTGGCCGCACCATATTGGCTACGAAGTTTCCGATGCCGATAACCCCATGGCCGCGCAGCTTAAGGCGGGTCACATTATCCAAATTAGCGATGCCAGTGAAATTACGGATCCCGTCCTAAAACCTTTAACCGAGATGTTTCCGGGGGCATGGCTGATAGTGCCCTTACGGGTAGAAGAGCAGACCTGGGGTGCCTTGGGGGTGTTTACTACCAATGGTGCCCACCAGTGGTCTGCGGCTGAAATTTCGCTGATGACGACGATTGCAACCCAACTGGAAGTGGCCATTTATCAAGCCAAGCTATACCAACGGGCACAGGAGGAATTGGCGCAGCGCCGCCGCATTGAAGCAGCATTGCGCGACAGTGAAGAACGATTTCGCTCAACTGCGATGAATGTGCCGGGAGGCATCTTCCGCTATCTGCACTTTCCTGATGGGCGCAATCAAGTTTTTTACCTTAACCCTATGTGTGAAAAGTTATGGGGTGTGCCAGCGGCGGTGGCAGCGGCGGATGGTTCTGCGCTCTGGCAGCTTGTGCATCCTGATGATCGGGCTGCCCTGCTTGAATCTGTGCAGGAATCAGCCCGAACGTTGCAGCCATGGTTTTGGCAGTGGCGAATCATTCACCCCAATGGCGATATTCGCTGGCTGGAAGGGGCAGGTCAACCGGAGCGCCGCGACGATGGTGCGGTGATGTGGTACACCCTTGTTCTGGATGTGAGCGATCGCCATGCGGCTCAAGAGCGCCTACAAGAGCAACAGGCACAGTTAGATTTAGCGGTGCAAGCCTCCAATATTGGCTTTTATTTTTGCGACTTACGCACCCAAACCGCCTATGTCTCTCCCACCTATAAAGCGCAGTTGGGGTATCCGGCCAATGCGGCGGAAGCCAGTCCTAAAGATTGGGCCAGCCGGCTGCATCCCGAGGATCGAGAGCGGGCAGTGAGTGCCTTTGAGCGGTTTCTGCGGGGCGAGGCAGCCTACAGCATTGATTTTCGCTTGCGTCACCGCGATGGCAGCTACCGCTGGATTCACAGTAAGGCTGTCCTCATTCGCGATTCCCTAGGGCAGCCCTGTAAGGTGGTGGGTACCCACATCGACATTACCGATCGCAAAACTGCGGAAATGGCCTTGCGAGAGAGCGAAGAACGCTATCGGCTGCTGGCGGAAAACATGAATGACATCGTGTGTGTGCACGATCCCGCTGGCCACTGCCTTTATATCAGCCCGTCCTACGAAGCACTCTTAGGGCGCAAGAGCACAGACCTAATTAACCAACACTTTAGTGAACTGTCTCATCCTGAGGATCGCGCTCAGGTGCGGCAAGAATTGGCACAAATGATTCAACAACATAAATTTTGGCCCCTCACCCATCGTGTGTGCACTGCCTCTGGCGAAACACTGTGGCTAGAGACCCTCATCAAGCCCCGCTACGACGACCAAGGTCAGTTACAAAGGCTGCAAACCACCTCGCGGGATGTGACGGCACGCCTTAAGGTGCAAAACCAACTGCATTACGAAGCCTACCACGACATGCTGACCGGCCTGCCCAATCGCCTTTACCTGATGGAACAGCTGGAAGCAGCGATCTCTGAGGCTCGCCGTAACCCCCGCTACCATTATGCCGTCGTCTTTTTAGACTTAGATGCCTTTAAGGTGATCAACGATAGTTTGGGTCATGCGGTTGGCGATCGCGTACTCGTTGAGTTTGCCCGGTTGCTGCGCAGCCTGATTCACCGCAGCCATACAGTGGCACGGTTTGGTGGCGATGAGTTTGTCATTTTGATGAGTGGCCTCAGCCATATACAGGAAGTGATTGCCCCCTGTGAAGGCATTATCACGCGCTTGCAAGACTCTATAAATGTTGATGAGCGGCAAATTTTTGTCAGTAGTAGCTTGGGTATTGTCTTTGCCCAAAATGAGTATCTAAACAGCCTTGAGGTGTTGCGCAATGCCGACATTGCAATGTATGAAGCCAAAGGCCATCAGCGGGGACGCTACGCCATTTTCAATCAAGGGATGTACAAGCAGGTGCTCCAACGCCTCCACATTGAACACGACCTCCGCCGTGCCCTAGAGCAGGATGAGCTGCGGGTGTTTTATCAGCCCTTTTTTGACTTACAGGAGCAGCGTTTAGTGGGGTTTGAAGCCTTAGTGCGCTGGTATCACCCTGAACGGGGTCTCATTTCGCCTGCTGAGTTTATTCCCATTGCGGAAGATACCGGCTTGATTGTGGCCTTAGATCAGTGGGTCTTGCGTCATGCCTGCCAGCAACTGACGCAGTGGTACCAGCAGTACCCCAGCACCAAGCGCCTGATTCTCAGTGTCAATGTCTCTGCCAAAACTCTGAAGCACCCAAATTTTTTGGCACACTTAGATCACATCCAACAGGAATTTCGTTTGGCGGAGGGCAGGTTAATCCTTGAGCTAACAGAGCGAATTGCACTAGAACTCAACGAAGAGATGAGGGGGCTACTGAGTGCCCTTAGCGATCGCCACATTGAAATTAGTATTGATGATTTTGGCACTGGCTATTCTTGCCTTAGCTACCTCCATAGTTTACCGATTCAGCACCTCAAAGTGGATCGCTCCTTCGTCAGTCAGCTGGAAAACAACCAACGTAACTATCAAATCACCCAAATGATTTTAGTCCTTACCCATCAATTGGGATACCGGGCGATCGCCGAAGGCATTGAAACGGCTGATCAGCTTCAACTGTTGCGGGAACTCGGGTGTGACTATGGCCAAGGGTATCTATTTGCCCGCCCAGCCCCTGCGAGCGCGATCGAACCCTTACTGCAAGCGCTATAGGTTGGCCACTAATTGTGTTGGTGTCCTCTGTTGGCTGCTGGCTAGTGGCGTTGTCTGGTTCATATCGATTCCGGCTCAGCCAACTGGTTGAGTGAGCTATCGCGGTTCAGCCGGCTCCTCGGTACTTACAATCTTGCCTAGGCGTTCAATCTGTAGGGGGGTGGCTGGGAAATCCGCCTGAATTAAACGGCGAATGAGTTGCACACTGGCAAAGTTTTGGTCAATGTGGGGAATGCCCTGATTGTCGATGCGTACAGGAATGATCTTGCCTTGAAGAAACTGACCTGAGCCGTCTAATTCTACATCGAGAATCAAGGACTTACCGAGGTTACCGTAGCTACCCAAGGTTTGGTAGCCCACAAAGTTGCCCAAGGAGTAGGCAATGAGGCGGCCTTTGTAGAGTTCGAGGGCGCGAGGGACATGCGGGCCATAACCAAGGACTAAATCGGCACCCTGATCAATCATTGCCCGCGCAAATTGCACCACGTTACCCCGATCTTCACCGTAGAAATATTCGGTGCGATCGCGAGTATGGATTTGGTCGCTGCCTTCAGCGCCACCGTGGAAGGTGACAATCACAATATCAGCCGTCTTCTTGGCCTGTTGCACCAGTGCTGCCCCTGCGTTTAGGTCTTGAATGCGGTTTTGGCCGTAGTAGGTGGCAAAGCCAATGAAGGCGGTTTTGATGCCATTGGTCTCAAGGTAAGCAATCTGATTCAGGTCACCAACGGCGGTCATGCCTGTGGCGTTGATGTGGCGCATCGTATCCCGAAAGCCCTGTTCATTGAAGTCATAGCTGTGGTTATTTGCCACGCTCAGCACATCAAAGCCAGTGTCCCGCAGCAGTTGGGCATAGCTAGGGGGTGAACGAAAGGCAAAGCTGCGACCACTGCTGGTGTTTTTGAAGGGATGGGGATAATCGGTGAGGGTGCTTTCGTAGTTGCCAAAGAGAATATCAGCCCCCTGTAGGTGAGGCTTAACGTGGGCAAAGAGTACTTGTGGATCAGCAGGAAGGCGATTATTGGGAAAGTTCGTTCCCAAGACCATATCCCCCACCGCTTTAATGCGCAGGCGACGCTCTACCGCAGTAGAGGGAGGGAGAATGGCGGGAGGGCTTGGCTGTGGTGTGGTGACTGCGGGGGTTGGCTCCGGAGTGTCCGTCGGTGCGACTTCGGCAGTCAGTTGATTCTGTACGGCCCACGCCACAACCCCCGTGCTAGCGATCGCCAACACGCTAAGGGTAACCGCAGTAACGCCCGATTGCCTCGTTTTACTAGGTGTTGTAGGGGGAACGGCGGCAGGCAGAGTCATTGCTTCAGCCCTAGCAGCCGCTAAGCTCTCCTTAAGCTGTACAGTCTGTGTCCATTCCGGCCACTCTTCCCCCTTGAGGCGACCGTGGAGTCGCACACTGAGAATTCCTTGAGGACTCAGACGCTTCAGACCTTTGAGGACAAATTGGACACAGGCGTCGGGAGGCAGCGATCGCCCCGCTTCAAACATAATTTGTAAACAGTCACCCCGCCGTCGCACGAGGGCATGAACTCCCTTAAGATTTAGGGTGCGGTTCATCAATTGGGCGATCGCCTCCGCTTGACCCCGCTGCGCGTCCTGCCACAGTAGCTCCAAAGATGCTGCCATACAGCCTGTTTTTCAGGTTTGAGTCAGAGAATGTTGGGGGTGAGCCACCCTGCCGTTATTCTAGGGGATACTGCCAAGGATCATTCTAAGAAACAGACCAATTTAGCAAACGTCACGCCAAGCTAATTGTTATGCAACGCCCGTAATAAGTCATGGCGACTAATAATCCCCACCAGTTGGCCATCGTGATCCAGAACCGGTAAGCGACTAATGTGGTGGGTCACCATCAGGCGGGCAGCTTCGGAAATAGGCGCATCCACAGACACCGTATGGGGGTTAGGGGTCATTACATCTTGTACCTGCTGGCCTAGGGTTTTCTTCAGGTGCTGATGAAAGGATTCTGGGGACTCAAAGTAAATGACACTCCCTAAAAACGTAATGTACAGTGGTGGTTCTAGGGGCGCTTCCCGGACAATTAAATCCGCCTCTGACACTAAACCCACAAGGGTGCCATTGCTGTTAAGCACCGGTAACCCCCGCACCTGTTTTTCCTCCATGAGTTTAATGGCCTCAGTAATCGGGGCATCGGCGCGAATGGTGTAAGGGTTGGGGGTCATGTAATCACGAACAACAGCAGTCATAGCGAACCCAAGGAATGAGAGGACAGTTCAAGGGAAGGGTAACCACCATTCACTGCCAGATCAGGCCGGAGACTTTGGGCATGGCGCAAGTAGGCATGGTAAATGGGGTGATCGGCGCTAGGGGTATTGACATAAATCAGGCAGCGAATACAGTAGGGCAAGCCCCCCTCAACGTGCATTTGCTGGACATCCAACAGCGGAATATTGCGCCAGTGGGGGCACTCGCGGGCGATCGCCGCCGGAAAAATTTGATCTAGATCCCGAGTGACCGAAAACGTGACACTAATCACTTCCGAGAAATCAAGGGCGTTGCGCCGTTCGATTTCGCTGAGGAGTTCCAGCACTGCCTCACGGATAGCTGGAATAGAGTTTTCAGTGGCGGTGGTTGCTCCACGAATTGCTCGGACACGCCAGCCCACGTTATGCTCCTCCATGCAGCTACTGTATCCAGCTTAGGGGCGATAGAGCCACAGGGGAAGCCCATGGGTGGCCATTTCAAATTCTAGCCACTCCAGTCCTGCACGCCACGGGTAGTGTCGCTCTTCCTGCTGACGGGGAAGGAGCCGCGCCAAGGGGGACTTAGGTTCCTCGATGGTGTGTACTTTGGCTTTCTCTGGATCTAAGCCCGCTAACTCTGCTAGCCATCGCCGCGCGTCCTCTTCGGTGCCCAAGCGATCCACCAAGCCAAGGGCAAGAGCTTGCTCCCCTGTAAACACCCGGCCATCGGCAAACTGCCGTACCGTTTCAACCTCTAGGTTGCGGCCTTCGGCAACGGTTTGCACAAACTGTAGGTAGCTGGTATCAATCAACTCTTGCAGAATCCGAGTTTCCTCCTCAGTCAGCTCGCGGTCAAAGGCCAAAATATCCTTATAGGGGCCAGACTTAATCACCTTGAAGGACACCCCCACCTTATCGAGGAGTCGTTGCAGGTTGTTACCGCGCAAAATAACGCCAATGCTGCCGGTAATGGTGCCCGGATTGGCCATGATATGTTCGGCTCCCATGCCAATATAAACCCCACCGGAAGCGGAAATATTGCCAAAGCTAGCAACAATCTTGATCTTTGAGCGGAGTCGCTTTAGCGCCCCATAGATTTCTTGGGAATCTCCCACGGTGCCACCAGGGCTGTCGATGCGCAGCAGTAGCGCTGGGTACCCCCGCTCCTCAATCGTCTTTAAGGCTTTGAGAACTCGTTTGCGCGTCCCACTGGCGATCGCCCCGGTAATTTCAAGGCGAGCAATCTGGTGGCGATAGCTACGGAACAGTGGCCAAGGCATAGGCAGATAATCTTCAGTCCTGCGTGATCAGCATTTTCTTCAGACTTCTACTGTAGCAGCGAGTTGTAAAAGGATTCCATGGCTGCTAAAAGCTGCTAGAGTGGCACTAGATTTCAGTGTGGTTGCTTAGCCACGACTGTGGTGCTGAGCAACCCCGCTAACGTGCTCAAATGTTTGGTGTGAGGTCGGAGTGGACAACTGGTACGAGGGAACCCAAGGACTCGATCCTACAGGGTCGATTGGCGTGTTTGACAGCGGGGTAGGTGGCCTAACGGTTTTACGTGCCCTACAAGCTCAGTTGCCAAGGGAGTCGTTTCTTTACCTTGCGGATACAGCACGACTTCCCTACGGCACCCGCAGCCGCAGTGAGATTCTCCAGTACGTGCGGGAAATCCTCACGTGGATGCAGCATCGGGGGATCAAAATGGCCGTCATGGCCTGCAATACCAGTTCTGCCCTTGCCCTAGAACAGGTGCGCCATGAATTTTCCTTTCCCATTTTGGGACTCATTGAACCTGCTGCTCAGGCCGCTGTCACCATTGGTAAACGCATTGGCATTATTGCGACCCCTGCCACCGTTAAAAGTGGTACCTATGTACGGGTACTGCAGGAGTGCTCCCCCCACGTGGCGATCGCCCAAGTGGCCTGTCCGGAATTTGTGCCCTTAATTGAAAGTAACTGCCTCAGCGGCGAGCGAGTGCGCCGTAGTGTTCGCCAAGCCTTAGCCCCTCTGATTGAATTTGGACTCGACACCTTAGTGTACGGGTGTACCCACTACCCACACCTGCGCCACATCATTGCGGACTACCTTCCCAGTTCAGTTCATCACCTTGATCCGGCGACAACTGTTGCCCATAGCACTGCCCATGCCCTGAAAGCGCTCTCTCTCCAGACGGTTGCGCACCAAGGGCACGTTCACTTCTACGTCAGTGGTGCTCCAGAGCAGTTTGCCCGACTTGCCTCCCAGTGGTTAGGGTACTACCCCCGCACTCAACACCTACCCCTGAGTGTCCTCAGCCAGTCCTATAGTGTTGAGATCACCCTGCCCACGGTGCCTGCCGTTGTTGCCAGTTGAACCTGCCTTGCTAGGGAAATTTTGGCACAATAGAAGTTAGTTATCCCTGTGGGGATAGCCAGTGAATTCTATTGACTACCCTCGGAGGAACCTCGTGAGTAGTACCAGTAACTTTCAGGATGCCATTCGCCAAGCCCAAAGTAGCGCCCTAGTGGGGCCTAACGTCATCCGCAATGCACTTCCCTTTGTGGGGGGTGGCCTTCTTCTCACTGCCGTGGGTAGCTGGGGTGGCTTGGGGGTTATCAGTACCGCACCACAACTGTTTATGCCCACCTTTATTGTGGCAATTATTGCTGAAATTGCTCTCTTTTTCATTGCCCAAGGTGTGGCGGCCAAAGGTAACAATGGAGCAGCCGTCCCCCTACTTGCCACCTATAGCTTGCTGTCGGGCTATACCCTTGCGGGTCTGATCTATGTTGCCCTGAGCACCGTCGGCATTATGGGGATTGTGATTGCAGCAGGGGGGTGCGGCATCACATTTATGGCAGCTAGCCCCATTGGTTCGAATTTGTCAGAGCGCGATGGCTTTGCCCTTGCCAAAACGGTGCAACTGGGAATCATTGCCCTATTGGTGGTGCTGGTTGCCCAACTACTGTTTAGCTTCTTTGGCGTCTTTACCCCCACCTTTTTGGAAATTGCCATCTCTGGTGTTGGGGTAGTGCTCTTTGTCGGCGCTGCGGTGGTGGACTTTTTTATCTTGCCTCGCACCTACCGCGATGACCAGTACCTCGCGGCGGCGCTTTCGATGTACTTGACCTACATCAACCTGTTTATTTTTATTCTCCGCTTATTGATCGCGTTTAATCGCCGCTAGGGGTGACTCACTCCGAAGTAAGTGACATTGGGCATGATCTCTGAGCAGATGATCGCACAGGACTAAGGCCACCATGGCCTCTACCATGGGCACCGCTCGAGGTAAGACACAGGGATCATGCCGCCCTTTTGCCGCTAGGATAGTTTCTTCTCCCGCTTGATTCACGGTTTTTTGGCGTTGGCCAATGGTTGCGGTGGGCTTAAAGGCCACTCGCAAAATAATATTTTCACCGTTGGAAATCCCCCCTTGAATGCCGCCAGAACGGTTGGTGCGGGTGCGAATACGGCCTGCTTGGTCGGCATAGAATTCATCGTTGTGCTCCAGACCTGTGAGGAGGGTGCCCGCAAACCCAGAGCCAATTTCAAACCCTTTGCTGGCGGGCAAGGACATGAGTGCCTTAGCGAGGTCTGCCTCTAGCTTGTCGAACACTGGGGAGCCTAGCCCTACGGGCACATTGCGAGCCACACATTCAATGACACCGCCAATGGAGTTGGCCTGCCGCCGGATCGCATCCACAAGGGCAATCATCTGCTCGGCGGTGGTGGGGTCGGGGCAGCGCATGATGTTGGCCTCCACTGCGGTGGCGGTGACGGTGTCGGGATCAACCGTGGCTTCAATGTCTTTAACTCGCTTAACGTAGGCAATGATTTCAATCCCGGCCACCTGGGTTAAAATTTTGCGGGCGATCGCCCCTGCGGCCACCCGCCCAATGGTTTCACGAGCGGAGGAACGACCTCCTCCCTGCCAGTTGCGAATGCCGTACTTACCGTCATAGGTGGCATCGGCGTGGGAGGGACGATAGACCTGTGCCATATCGGCGTAGTCAGCGGGACGGGGATCCTGATTGCGCACCAAAATGGCAATGGGAGTGCCGAGGGTTTTGCCCTGAAAGACTCCGGAGATAATTTCGCAGCGATCGCCCTCTTGGCGTGGTGTTGTCAGGCGGCTTTGACCGGGGCGACGGCGATCCAACTCTTTTTGAATATCTGCTTCACAAAGGTCAAGTTGCGGCGGGCAGCCATCCACCACGACCCCCACCCCTCCCCCGTGGGACTCCCCAAAAGTTGTGACCCGAAACAAATGCCCAAAGGTATTCCCCATGCTCGACTCAACCAACAATGGATTTCATTACGCTTGTTTTAGCCCTCTTTCGGCAGACTAAAGGCCATGCCACAGCCACAGGTTTGAGCAGCATTGGGGTTGTGAAAGCGAAACGCACCCCCCATCAAATCTTCGACATAGTCCACCCGTAGTCCCTTGAGCAACGGCACGTGTTGTGCTGCGAGGGCGATCGTCCACCCTTGGGATTGAGTCACCACATCGGTAGCTTCGGGTTCCCTCACTAACGCTAGATGATAGCTCCAGTCGCCACAGGTACTTGGCTCCACACAAATGCGAAAGACACTGCCAGCCTGCTGCTTGCCTTGGTGTGCCTGTAATCGCTCCAGTTCTTGAACCGCTGCTGTGGTTAGTTCCACCATAGTGACGATAAAATCAGCGCAAACCAGTATATCGTGCTTTGAGCAATCCCTGAGCGCATCTTGCGATTGATGCTTCGCATTCAATCGTCAGTTCGCGAAGGGCGTGGATCGTCTGGGGACGCTTGATCTTCAATGTACGCCAACAGTGTTTGAATGCTGGCGTGTCCTCCCACACTGATACAGCTATAAGCCCTGCTCCAGAAATAGGGTTTCCAAAAGAATTGCTTCAAGTAGTCAGAATACTCTTGCCGCATTCGTCTAGAGGACACAGATTTTAGGTTTTTTACTAGATTGGCAGGCTGAATCATGGGATGGGCATCAATCAGCAAGTAAACTTCCCCGTCCTAGAAGGGCGAGGCTTTCTGTAGCCCTCCGGCTATCTCGCAAGCTAGCCAAGAGCCTCCAAGCAGCGTTACGGACTGCCCCAAAAGCGCAATTATTGATTGCTCCATTTAGGTCTGCATCACCAATCCATCCGCAATGCCCACACTTGAACTTTTTTTCAGTTCTCAACCCAATATGCAAGCAACAATGGCAGGTTTGACTGGTATAGGCAGGTGGTAC
>Ga0272446_1000069_pt1 | contig 126395 bp, 115 predicted proteins | sample YNPCB0061_FD_194587 | JGI IMG/M metagenome (GOLD analysis project Ga0272446, IMG submission 194587) | Hot spring microbial mat communities from Yellowstone National Park, WY, United States - YNP-CB-006-1 | ecosystem: Environmental > Aquatic > Thermal springs > Hot (42-90C) > Sediment | place...
CTCACGGCAGGGCCCCGTGGTCGGCGACGATGCCCTTCACACGGAGCGGCCATTCGAGGCGCGAGATCGCCTCCCGCCACAACGCTGCGTCGCCGCGCTCGATCGGGAAACGCGGGTCGGGCGCGGTGCCGCGTTCGCCCCAGATGCGGAGGATGCGCGCGTGCTGCAGCTCGATCCGTCGCTGGCGATACAGGCGGTCGAGGCATTTCACCACGTCGTCCGGCTCGCAGGGGCGGGCGACGACGCCGAGCCCGGCCTTCACCCGCGCGCCGTCGCGGCGGGCGACGAGGGCGGCCATGGTCCAGAACCAGGCCTCCTCGGCCGAGCGGAACGGCTCGACGCGCTGGAGCGAGGCGAAGCGGGGGGCGTGGTGCGGACGGGGCTGCATGGGCGGCGCGTCTCCTGCATGCGAACAAAGCAAGAACATACACCCAGGGTTGTAGGCGTCAACACCGATCTAAGAAGTTCGTCCTATTGCCTGAGGCTGGCAGACCTAGGATATTGCGCCTAGGGCCGATTCGCGCCCCGAGGGCCCGGGAGGCCGGACCACCATGCGACACGACGACATCTGGCGCGCCCTCGACACGCTCGCTGCGGAACAGGGGCTCTCCGCCTCCGGCCTCGCCCGCAAGGCGGGGCTCGACCCGACCGCGTTCAACCCCTCGAAGCGCATCGGCGCGGACGGGCGCGCCCGCTGGCCGTCCACCGAAAGCATCTCCAAGGTGCTGGCCGCCACGGGCACCACGATGGAGGCCTTCGCCAGCCTCATCTCCGGCGCGCCCGCCCTGGTCCGCAAGCCGGTGCAGGCCAAGCGCATCCCGCTGATCGGCTTCGCCCAGGCCGGCAGCGAGGGCTTCTTCGACGACGGCGGCTACCCCGTCGGCGGCGGCTGGGACGAGATCTCCATGCCCGATGTCGGCGACCCCAACGCCTATGCGCTGGAAATCAGCGGCGACTCCATGGAACCGGTGTTCCGCGACGGCGACATGGTGATCGTCTCGCCGGCCGCCCCCATACGCCGCGGCGACCGCGTGGTGGTGAAGACGCGCGCGGGCGAGGTGATGGCGAAGCAGCTGGTCCGGCAGTCGGCGCGGCGGGTGGAGCTCGCCAGCCTCAACCCGGCGCATCCGAACTACAGCTTCGACCTTTCCGAGATCGTGTTCATGCACCGCATCGTCTGGGCGGCGCAGTAGCGCCTCTCACGCGGCGCCCGGCAGCAGCGCGCGCAGCCGCTCGAAATCGCGCTCGGCGCGGCAGGCGAGGAAGCGCGCCTCGCCGCCCGGCCCGTCGGGCAGCGGGAACAGCGTCAGGCCGAGGTCCTCGAACTGCCGCCGCATCCCCTCGCCGACGCCGAGGAAGGCCGGGTCGTCGCCGCGCCGCTCCGCCAGATCGCGGAAGCGCCACAGCAGCGTCGTGCGCGCCTCCGCCTCCCGCCCCGCAGGATCGCCGAGCGCCAGCAGCACGCCGGGCAGCCGCCGATAGGCCAGCGCCGCCCGATCGGCGTCGAGGAACAGGGCGTGTTCCGCACCGGCCGGCGGCACGCCGCCGATCGCGGCGTAGCGTTGCCGCGCCTCGGCATCGAACGGAACGGCGCGGAGCGGCGCCGGCCGCAGCAGCATCGCCGCGGCGACCAGCAGCAGCAGCCCGGACAGCCCGACGCCGAAGCGCACCGAGGCCGGCAGGTCGCCCGACAGCACCACCTCGTACCAGGAACGGCCCTCGATCGCGTCCTGCTGCCCGATGGCGGCGAGCAGCAGCGCGCAGGCGACAAGCGCGGCGAGCGGGAACAGGCTCTCGGCCGAGAGCGGTTCCCGCGTCAGCCGTACATGACGGTAGAAGGCGCGCTGGAAGGCCGCGAGCAGCACGGCCACCAGCAGCATCGCCGCCGTCAGCCACCAGGGCTCGCCGCGCAGCCACAGCACCGCTGCGCCGTTCAGCAACAGGAACAGCGCCGTGCCCCAGGCCGCCGCCAGCCGCCGCAACAGCCCCCAGGAGGCGACCAGCAGCAGCGAGCCGACCACCGAGGCGGCGAAATGCGAGGCGCCGCCGCCGAGCAGATCCCACAGCACCGGATCCGGCCGCGGCGGCAGCGCGCCGAGGAAGATCAGCCCCGCGCCCGCGATCGCCGTCAGCCCCGCGGCCACCGGCACCTCGAAGGACATGGCGGCGAGCTGCGCCCGCGACAGGGCGGGAACCAGGTGGCCGCGCTGCGCCACCTCGAAGGCGGCGAACAGCACCCCGGCCACGAGCAGCGGCGCGAGGTAGTAGTACACGCGGAACAGCAGCAGCGCGCCGACCACCGCCGCGGCATCGAGGAACTGCGTCAGCCCAAGCAGCATCGCCCCGTCGAACACGCCGATGCCGCCCGGCGTGTTGGCCGCGATCCCGGCGGAATAGGCCGCGAGATAGACGCCGAGGAAGGCGAGGAAGGAGAGCCCCGGCGCATCGGGCAGCAACACGTAGAAGATCATCGCCGTCACCGCGACGTCCACGCTGGCGAGCACGATCTGCGACAGCGCCATCGCCGGGCGCGGCATGTCGATCCGCTGCCCGAACAGCGTGAAATGCGGCAGGAACCAGGCGGCGCACAGATAGGCGAGCACCACCGCCCACAGCGCGACGCCGACCGCCCGCACGCCCCATTCCGGCAGGGCGCCGAAGGCCGGCACGATTCCCGGCTCGAACACCAGGATCGCCCCGCCGAGCGTCATCGCGCCGAGCCCGAAGGTGAGCGAGGTGAACGCCACGATCCGCGCGATCGCCCCAGGCGGCACGCCCCAGGCTGCGTAGAAGCGGTAGCGCACGGCGGCGCCCGAGACGGTCGCCAGCCCGATGTTGTTCGACAGGCTGTAGGCGCAGAAGGAGGCGAGCGAGGTCCGCCACAGCGACACCGGATGCCCAGCGTAGACCGAACCGAGCTTGTCATACACCGTCAGCACCGCGAAGGCGGCGAAGGTCCAGAAGCCCGCAAGCCACAGGCTGGCCGCCGGCGTCGCGCCGATCGCCCGCTCCACATCCGCCCAGGACACGCTGGAGAGCTGCCGCTGCACGACATAGAGCGCGCCGAGCAGCAGCGCGATGCCGAGCGCCGCCGCGCCGTGCCGACGCAGAAGGGCCGAGGCGCCGCTCACCCCGCCGCGCCCTCGCCGCGCGCCAGCGCCCCCTCGATCAGCGAGATCACGCCGGCGATCCCGTAGAGCGCGATGAAGCCGCCGAAGCGCGGCCCCTCCTGCTGCCCGAGCAGCACCTGGTAGATCGCGCTGAACCAGGCGCGGGAGACGCCCATGCGGCCGTCCTTCTGCGGCTCGAGGAAGGGCTCGCGGCGCCCGGCGTCATACACGAGATCCTGCGCGGCCCGCGCGCGCTCCTCGGGCGGCATCGCCTCGAGGTCGGCGGCACGGTCGCGAAGCGCGGCGAGCAGCGCCGCGAAGGCCGGGCGCTCCTCGGGCGACGGCGCGCGATACGCCCGCCTCGGCGCGACGAAATCGCGGAAATAGGCGACCGCATGCTCGACCAGCCGCGCCAGCAGCGGGTGGCTCTCCGGCGTCGCGCCGGGCGCGTAGCGGGCGAGGAAGCCCCACAGCATCTCCGGCGCATCGGCGTTCACGACGCTCGCGAGGTTGAGCAGCATGGCGAAGGAAACCGGCGGCTCCGGGTCGTTCGGCACCGCCCCGCCATGGATGTGCCAGGCCGGGTTCTCCGGGCTCGGGTCGGCGCGCAGCCGCTCGCGGTTGGCGAGATACTCGTCCACCGCGCGGGGGATGACGTCGAAATACAGCCGCTTCGCCCGCGGCGGCGCGTTGTACATGAACTGCGCGAGCGATTCGGGCGGCGCATAGCGCAGCCATTCCTCGATGGTCAGGCCGTTGCCCTTGGACTTGCTGATCTTCTGACCCGCCTCGTCGAGGAACAGCTCATAGGTGTAGGAGACCGGCGGCTCGGCGCCGAGCAGACGGCAGATCGCCGAGGACAGGCGCACGGACTCGATCAGGTCCTTGCCCGACATCTCGTAGTCCACGCCGAGGGCGAACCAGCGTAGCGCCCAATCCGCCTTCCATTGCGCCTTCACATGGCCGCCCGTCACCGGCGTCTCGAAGCGCTCGCCGGTCTCCGGGTCGCGCCACACCACGGTGCCGGCGGCAGGCCGCGTCTCCTCCATCGGCACCTGCGTGACGATGCCGGTGCGCGGATGGATCGGCAGGAAGGGCGAGTAGGTCGCCCGCCGCTCCGGCCCGAGCGTCGGCAGGATCACCGCGCGCACCGCGTCATGCACCTCGAGCATGCGCAAGAGCGCCGCATCGAACCGCCCGCCCTTATAGTAGTCGGTCGAGGAGGCGAATTCGTAGTCGAAGCCGAAGGCGTCGAGGAAGGCGCGCAGCCGGGCGTTGTTGTGCGCGCCGAAGGAGGGGTGGGTGCCGAAGGGGTCCGGAATCGCCGTCAACGGCTTGCCGAGATGCCGCGCCAGCATCTCCTTGTTCGGCACATTGTCCGGCACCTTCCGCAGCCCGTCCATGTCGTCCGAGAAGGCGACGAGCCGCGAGGGCAGGCCGGTCAGCCGCTCGAAGGCCCGACGCACCCAGGTGGTGCGCGCTACCTCTCCGAAGGTGCCGATGTGCGGCAGGCCGGAGGGGCCGTAGCCCGTCTCGAACAGGGCATGGCCTTTCGTCGCGGCACGCGCGGCGACGCGGCGCGCCTCCTCGAAGGGCCAGGCGCGGATCGCGGCCCAGTCGCGGTCGGCGGCGTCGTTCGGCATGGTCAGGCGGTCCCGGATGCGCGGCAAGGAAGGCCGGTCTTATAGGCTGCCGATGCCGCGCTGCACTATACAGGCGCGATGCCGCCCCCCGCCGCCCCGCGCCTGCTGCTGCCCGACGCGCCGGCACTCGTCGCGCTGCATGGCCGGGCGGTGCTGCTGGACCCGAACGGCGAGATCGAGACCCTTCCCGCCGCCGCCCTGCCCGGCCGCCTGGCCGCCTTGCCCCCACCCTTCGTGGTCCATGCCCCGGCGGCGGCGCGGCGGATCGGCGCACCCTTGCCGGCGCGCTGCCACGACCTGCTGGAACTCTGGGCCTTCTGCCTGCCGGCGCGCGGGGTGCCGCCCTCCCCGCGCGGGCTTGCCCTGGCGCTCGGCCTGCCCGAACCCGCCGACGCCGAAGCGGAAGCCGCCGCCCTGCCGGAGATCGCCGCCCGGCTGCTGCGCGTCATCGCCGACCGCCGCGACGAGCCCGCGAACCGCGACGCCGCCGCCATCGCCGCGCGCATGGGCGAGGGCGGCTGGCTGTGGACCGAGCCGGTGCTGGCCGCCCTCGGCGCCCCCGGCGCGCGGGCCGACCGCACGGCGATGCAGGCCTGGCGCGGCCTGCCGCAATGGGAGGAGGAGGCGCCGAAGCCCATCCCGCCCGCCCATGCCGTGGCCCCGGTCGAGGCCCGCAGGCGCCTCGCCGAACTGCTCGGCGACGGCGCCGAGCCCCGCCCCTCCCAGGGCGATTACGCCTCCGCCGCCGCGCTCGCCTTCGCCCCGCGCGAGGCGCCGGGGCAGCCGCGCCTGGTGCTCGCCGAGGCCGGCACCGGCACCGGCAAGACGCTCGGCTACCTCGCACCCGCCAGCCTCTGGGCCGAGAAGAACCGTGCGCCCGTCTGGATCGCCACCTACACGCGCAACCTGCAGCGCCAGATCGAGCGCGAGGCCGCCCGCCTGCCGCCCGCCGAGGGCCGGCGCCGCGTCGTCCTCCGCAAGGGGCGGGAGAACTACCTCTGCCTGCTGAACTACGAGGAGGCGCTGGAGGGCCCCGGCGTCACGCGCATGGTGCCGCTCGGCCTCGTAGCCCGCTGGATGTGCGCGACGCGGGACGGCGACATGCAGGGCGGCGACTTCCCCGGCTGGCTGGCGGAACTGTTCCCGGGCGGCGACATCGCCCGCCTGCCGGACCGCCGCGGCGAATGCCTGCATTCCGCGTGCCGCCATTGGCGGCGCTGCTTCGTCGAGGTCTCGGTGCGCCGCGCCGCCGAGGCCGATCTCGTCATCGCCAACCACGCGCTGGTGATGGTGCAGGCCGCGCTCGACCGCTCGGGCGAGGACGGCCCGGCGCTGCGCTACGTGTTCGACGAGGGCCACCACCTGTTCGACGCCGCCGATTCGGCGTTCTCGGCGGCGCTGACGGGCGAGGAGATGGCGATGCTCCGCCGCTGGATCCTGGGCGCCGAGGGCGGCCGCGGCCGCGCCCGCGGCCTGGACCGAAGGCTGGAAGACATCCTCGGCGACCGCCCGGCGCATCTGTCGCTGCTGGAAGCCGCGCTCGCTGCCGCCCGCGCCCTTCCCGGCCCCGGCTGGTGGGACCGTCTGGCCGAGGCCCCAGCCGGCAGCCGGCCCAACGCCGCCGAGGCCTTCCTGCGCGCCGTCCGCGGCCAGGTTCTGGCCCGCACGGCGGAGGACCAGCCCTATGCGCTGGAATGCGACGTGCACCCGGTGACGGATGCCGTCGCCGAAGCCGCGCGGTCCTTGGCCGACGCGCTGCGCGCGCTGGAACAGCCGCTGCGGACGCTGCGCGACCGCCTCGCCGCCTTGCCGGAGCAGGAGGCCGGGACGATGGAGCCGGCCGAGCGTCTGCGCATCGAGGCCGCGGTCGGCAGCCTGGATCGCCGCGCCCTGCTGCCGCTCGCCGCCTGGCGCGACATGCTGGCGCGGCTCGACGCCGCGCCGCCGCCGCCCGGAGAGCGCCCTGCCTTCGTGGACTGGTTCGAACTCTCCCGCCGCGACGGCCGCGACGCCGATGCCGGGATGCACCGCCACCACCTCGACCCGATGGAGCCCTTCGCGCGCTTCGTTGCGGCGCCCGCGCATGGCGTGCTGATCACCTCCGCCACGCTGCGGGACACCGCCGAGCCCGACGCCGAGGCCGCCTGGGAGGACGCCGAGGCCCGCACCGGCGCCGCGCATCTGGAAGCCCCCGCGATCCGCGCCGCCGTCCCCTCCCCCTTCGACTACGCCGCGCAGACCCGCGCCTTCGTCGTCACCGACGTGGCCCAGGACCAGCCGGCGCAGGTGGCGGCGGCCTATCGCGAGCTGTTCCTCGCCGCGGGCGGCGGCGCGCTCGGGCTGTTCACGGCGATCAGCCGGCTGCGGGACGCCGCGGCGCGGCTGGCCGAGCCGCTGGCCGAGGCCGGCATCCCGCTCTACGCCCAGCATGTGGACGCGATGGACAACGCGACGCTCGTGGACCTTTTCCGCGCCGAGGAGCGTTCCTGCCTGCTCGGCACCGACGCCATGCGCGACGGGGTGGACGTGCCTGGCCGGTCCCTTCGCCTGCTGGTGTTCGACCGGACGCCCTGGCCGCGCCCGACCATCCTGCACCGGGAGCGGCGGACCCACCTCTCCGGCGGCCGCCCGAAGGACTACGACGACCGCGTGGCCCGCCACCGGCTGCGCCAGGCCTTCGGACGGCTGATCCGCACCGCGACCGACCGCGGCGTCTTCGTGCTGCTGGACCGTCGCTGCCCGGGCCGCCTGCTGGCCGGCCTGCCCGCCGGGGTGGAGGCGCGCCGCGTTGGGCTGGCGGAGGCGGTGGCGGAGGTCCGCGGATTCCTCGCCGGTTTCGCTTGACGTCCGCCCGCCCCCCGTCCACACGCAAGGCATGGACATGACGCCCCCCGGCCCCGCCCGCCTGAACCGCTTCACCCCGCAGGAGGCGCTGATCTGCGCCATGGTGATGATGTCGGCGGTGGACGGCTCGATGACCGACGCCGAACTCAAGCGCATGACGCGGCTGGTCGGCGACCTACCGGTGTTCGGCGGCGCCGGCCCCGGCGATGTGGAACGGGTGACCGACATCTGCCTGAAGCTGCTCGACGACGCCGACGGGCTCGAGCGCGGCGTGGCGATGATCGCCGCCGCCCTGCCGCCGCGCCTGCGGGAGACGGCCTATCTGCTGGCCTGCGACGTGGCCTCCGCCAATGGCGAGGCGAATCAGGACGAGCTGCAGTTCCTGCAGGATCTGCGGATCGGCCTCGAGCTCGACCGGCTGATCGCGGGCGCCATCGAGCGCGCCGCGCGGGCGCGCTTCCAGGTCGTCTAGGCGCCGAGCACCCAGCGGCGGAACAGCGCGAGGTCGATGTTGCCGCCGCACAGCACGAGGCCGACCTTGCGCCCGGCCATCCGCGCCTTCTCCTGCAGAAGCGCCGCCAGCCCGGCCGCGCCCGCGCCTTCCGCGAGGTTGTGCGTGTCCGTCCAGAAGGCGCGGATCGCGTCCGCCACCTCCTCGTCGGAGACGGTGACGATCCGCTCCGCCCCGCGCCGGATGATCGCCAGCGCCTGCGGGTCCGGCACGCGCACCGCCATGCCGTCGGCGAGCGTCGCGGCGCTCTCCGTCTCCACCACGCGCCCGGCGGCGAAGGACAGCGCATAGGCCGGCGCGAGCGTGCTCTGCACGCCGACGATGCGGGTCGAACGCCCGAGCGCATCCCGCGCCGCGATCGCGCCGCAGATGCCGGAGCCGAGGCCGATCGGCACATACAGCGTGTCGAGGTCCGGCACCGCGCGCAGCAGTTCGAGGGAATAGGTCGCGACGCCCAGCACGAGATCCGGCGCGAAGGAGGGCGCGAAGGCGAGCCCCCGCTCGCCCGCGAGCCGCGCCGCTTCCACCCGCGCGGCTTCGAAATCCTCGCCGTGCTCGATCAGCGTCGCGCCGAAGGCGCGCATCGCCGCGTTCTTCTCGGCGCTGTTACCGCGGGGGACGACGATCGTCACCGGCACGCCGAAACGCCGCCCGGCATAGGCGAGCGATTGCCCGTGGTTGCCGCGCGTCGCGCTGACGACGCCCGGATGCCCCGGGTTCTCGCGCGCGAAGCGTTGCAGGAAGACCATGCCGCCGCGGACCTTGAAGGCGCCGGTCGGCGTGTGGTTCTCGTGCTTCACCCAGACCTCGGCGCCGCAGCGCGCGGCCAGAAGCGGCCAGGCGATCTGCGGGGTGGGCGGGAAGGCGGTGGCGATCAGCGCCGCCGCGCGCTCGATCTCGACGAGCGCGTGGCCGGTGCCCATCCCCTCAGAGCGGCTTGAGGTTCACCGCGGCCGCCTTGCCGCGCTCCATCGCCACCTCGAACTCGACCTTCTGGTTTTCCTTCAGGCCCTGAAGCCCCGCCTTCTGCACGGCGGTGATGTGGACGAACACGTCCTTGCCGCCGTCCTGCGGGACGATGAAGCCGAAGCCCTTGGTGGCGTTGAACCACTTCACGGTACCGATGGGCATGCTGCGCGATCCTTCTGCATGAGGGGGCCGTCGCAGCATCGGCCGCCTGGCTCCGGCGGCAGTTTGGCCCCCCGGCGCCCCCCGCGTCAAACGCGCGTCGCGTCCGGCAGGGCGACGACCAGATGGTCCAGCCCGACGCGCTGCCCCAGCAGCGCCTCCACCGTGGCAGGCCGCAGCGTGCCGTCCGGTTCCAGCGTCGCGAGCGCGGGGTAGAGCCGCGCAAGGCGGTCCAGCATCGCGCGCGCGTCGCCCGGCCGCGCGGCGTTGAACTCGGCGACCAGCAGCGGGCGGTGGCGGGCGAGCAGCGTCTCCCCGCCCTCCAGGATCGCGTGTTCGGCGCCTTCGGCGTCGATCTTCACGACATCCACGCGCGGCAGGTCGCCGAGCAGACGGTCGAGCGTGACCGCCCGCACGCGCGGCGCATCGGGCGTCCCGTCCGGCACGCGCGCCCCGTTCATCGAGCCGGGATAGGCCGGGCGGATCGCGATCTCCCCCGCCTCCTCGCTGCCGAGCGCGACCCCATGCACCGACACCCGCGGCAGCAACCCGTTCAGCGCGATGTTCTGCGTGAGCAGCACGACGTTCGACGGCAGCGGCTCCACCGCGTGGACGCGCCCCTCGGGCCCTGCCAGATCGGCCATCAGCAGCGTGAAGTAGCCGGCCTGCGCGCCGACATCCACGCAGACCGCGCCGCGCGCGACGCGGCGGGCGAGCAGCCGCGTCAGCCAGATCTCCCAGAACCCGTCCAGCGCGACATGCGGCGAGAACTCGCGGTCGAGCGCCGAGACCCGCAGCTTGTAGCGGCCGAGCGCGCGGCACAGCAGCGTGCCGTCCGGCAGCGCGACGGATTCGGCGCGCGCGCGCGACAGCGCCTCCACCTGCGTGCGGCGCAGGTCGCGGATCTCCCGCAGGGTGACGGGTTCGCCCCGTCCGGGGCCGAGGATGCGGCGGCGGAGCGCGTTCAGTCCGAGCATGCGGCCGAGCGTAGAGCAGAAGGATCGCCGAAACGAAAGGGGCGGAGCCTTCCGGCCCCGCCCCCCGTTTCACATGCGATCGGGCGGCCGATCAGAAGTCCATGTCGCCGCCCATGCCGCCACCCGCAGCGGCCGGCGCGGCCTTCTTCTCCGGACGCTCGGCCACCATCGCCTCGGTGGTGATCAGCAGGCTGGCGACCGAGGCGGCATCCTGCAGGGCGGTGCGCACGACCTTGGTCGGGTCGATGATGCCGGCGCCGACGAGGTCCTTGTACTCGTCGTGCTGGGCGTCGTAACCGAACTCCCAGGTCGCGTTGCGCAGGATCTCGCCGGCCACCACCGCGCCGTCCTTGCCAGCGTTCTCGGCGATCTGGCGGCAGGGGGCCTGGATCGCGCGGCGCACGATCTCGATGCCCACCTCCTCGTCGCGGTTGGCGCCCTTCACGCTGGCCAGCGTCTCCGACAGGCGCAGCAGCGCGACGCCGCCGCCCGGGACGATGCCCTCCTCGACCGCCGCACGGGTGGCGTGCAGCGCGTCGTCCACGCGGTCCTTGCGCTCCTTCACCTCCACCTCGGTGCTGCCACCGACGCGGATGACGGCCACGCCGCCGGCCAGCTTCGCCAGGCGCTCCTGCAGCTTCTCGCGGTCGTAGTCCGAGGTGGTCTCCTCGATCTGCGCCTTGATCTGCTCGCAGCGGCCCTGGATCTGCTCCTTCTCGCCGGCGCCGTCGACGATCGTGGTGTTCTCCTTCTCGATCCGCACCGTCTTCGCGCGGCCGAGCATGTCGAGCGTCACGTTCTCGAGCTTGATGCCGAGGTCCTCGGAGATCACCTGGCCGCCGGTGAGGATCGCGATGTCCTCGAGCATCGCCTTCCGGCGGTCACCGAAGCCCGGCGCCTTCACGGCGGCGACCTTCAGGCCGCCACGCAGCTTGTTGACCACGAGGGTCGCCAGCGCCTCGCCCTCGACATCCTCGGCGATGATGACGAGCGGACGGCCCGACTGCACCACCGCCTCGAGCAGCGGCAGCATCGGCTGCAGGCCGGAGAGCTTCTTCTCGTGGATCAGGATGTAGGGGTTCTCGAGCTCGGCGACCATCTTCTCCGCGTTGGTGATGAAGTACGGGGAGACGTAGCCGCGGTCGAACTGCATGCCCTCGACGACGTCGAGCTCGGTCTGGATGCTCTTCGCCTCCTCGACCGTGATCACGCCCTCGTTGCCGACCTTCTCCATCGCCTTGGCGATCATCTCGCCGATCTCGGCCTCGCCGTTCGCGGACAGCGTGCCGACCTGGGCGACCTCGGCGGAGGTGGTGATCTTCTTGGTCTTGGCCTCAAGCTCCTTCACCACATGGGCCACGGCCTTGTCGATGCCGCGCTTGAGGTCCATCGGGTTCATGCCCGCCGCCACCGCCTTCGCGCCCTCGCGGACGATCGCCTGGGCGAGCACGGTCGCGGTGGTGGTGCCGTCGCCGGCCAGGTCGTTCGTCTTCGAGGCCACCTCGCGCACCATCTGCGCGCCCATGTTCTCGAACTTGTCGGCCAGCTCGATCTCCTTGGCGACGGTCACGCCGTCCTTGGTGATCCGCGGCGCGCCGAACGACTTCTCGATCACGACGTTGCGGCCCTTCGGCCCCAGCGTGACCTTCACCGCATCGGCCAGGATGTCGACGCCGCGCAGCATCTTGTCGCGCGCGGAAGTGCCGAACTTCACGTCCTTCGCAGCCATGTTCCGTATCCTCTGTCTGTCAGGTGTTCAGCCGAAGGGGGGCTCAGGCGGCCTTGGCGACGGCGGAGGTCTCGACGATCCCCATGATGTCGCTCTCCTTCATGATCAGCAGCTCCTCGCCGCCGATCTTCACCTCCGTGCCCGACCACTTGCCGAACAGGATGCGGTCGCCCGGCTTCACGTCGAGGGCGACCAGCTCGCCCTTGTCGTTGCGCGCGCCCGGGCCGACGGCGATCACCTCGCCTTCCTGCGGCTTCTCCTTCGCGGTGTCGGGGATGATGATGCCGCCCGCGGTCTTCTCTTCCGCCGTCACGCGACGGACGAGAACGCGGTCGTGCAGGGGACGGAACTTCGTCATGAATCCTCTCCTGGCGCCTCAAAACGGTTGACGGCTCCGTCTGGGAAGCCCGAGGGCCCGGCCGGGCCGCAGCCCCTTGTTGGCACTCCCCCCAGAGGAGTGCCAGCGATCTAGGCGAGCCGCGGCAGCCCGTCAAGCGCCCGGCAGCACTCCCGGCCGGCGAGTGCTAGCCCATTGTCCCGCCACGGTTTTTCTTGCGTCCTGCAGCGAATCGCCGTCATCCTTGCGTCGCCGAAGGCCGGCGCCGCAGACCGGCCCGGCCCGGAACGCCACCCGGCACCACGAGGAAAGGACCGACGACGCAAGATGGAGTTGCAGGCTCTCGCGAAACTCGCCCGCCCCTGGAACCCGGCCGCCTGGCGGCTGACCACCGCCGAGATCCTCTACCACATGCCGGACCACCCGGGGCTGCTGCAAAGCTTCCTGTGGCAGCAGCACGACCGCGCGCCGGACTTTCCGGCGCTCCACCGCTTCCTCGACTTCTGGCGGCGCGACATCAACGCGACGCTGCATTCCATCCGGGTCGCCTCCGAGGCGCTGACACGCCCGGCCGAACTCCGCTACGCCGGCGGCCAGTTCAGCCTGCACTGAGAGGCCGCTAGCCGGCGCCCAGCGCCGCGCGGAACCGCACCAGCAGCAGGCCCAGCACCACCACCGAGGCCAGGGTGGCGACGAGCACCGTCGCCCCCGACCGCGCCTCGCCAAGCCGGTAGCGCTTCGCCAAGATGAACGGGTTGGCGCCGGTCGGCAGCGCCGCCGCGGTGACGGCCACCGCCGTCTCGAGCGGCCCGAGCCCGACGACCACCGCCACCGCCCACACCAGCGCCGGCAGCGCCAGCATCTTCAGCGCGAGCGCCAGCGACACCTCCCGCCACGCCCCCGCCACCGCCCCGAATCCGGCCAGCGACGCGCCGAGGCAGAACAGCGCCGCCGGCGGCGCCGCCGCACCGAGCAGGCTGCACAGACGCATCACCGCCTCCGGCACCGGGATGCCGAGCCACACCACGAGCAGCGCCGCCACCACCGACATGATCACGGGGTTGGCGAGGATCGCCTGCAGCGTCGAGCGCACCACCCACAGCACACGCGCCCGCCCCGCGCGCCCGATGTCGATCAGCACCGTCGCGAGCGGCAGCAGCAGCACCGAATGGAGTGCGACGATGCCGAGCATCAGCGACAGCCCCGGCTGCCCGTAGGCCGCCACCATCACCGGGATGCCGAGCATCACCGTGTTGCCGAAGCTGGCGTTCAGCCCGAACAGGCTGGCCTCGGCCAGCGGCAGCCGCAGCACCCGCATGCCCAGCACCACGGCCAGGGCGAACAGCGGGATCGCCACCCCGAAGAACACCAGCACCACCGCCGCAGCCGAGCCCTCGCGCGAGATGCCGCCGCCGAACAGCAGGGCCGGCGTCGCCAGCCAGAACACGAAGTCGTTGATGCCGCGGAACCCCTCCTCCGACATCCGCTTCCACCGCGCCGCCAGGTAGCCGAGCGCGATCAGCGCGAAGATCGGCGCGACGATGGTGAGGACGGTCGTCACGCCAGGGCGGCAAGCGCGGCGGACAGCCCGGTCAGCCGCGGCGTCGCGGTGCGCGCGGCGGCGAGGATGGCGCGCACCGCCGCCACCGTCTCGTCGAACACCGCGTTCACCACCACGTGGTCGAACTCGCCGGCGCGCGCGATCTCCGCGCGCCCGACGGCGAGCCGGCGCGCAATGTCCGCCTCGCTGTCCTGCGCCCGCGCGCGCAGCCGCCGCTCGAGCTCGGCCATCGAGGGCGGCAGGAGGAACACGCCGACCACGTCGCCAGGCAGCGCCGCGCGCAGCAGCGCATGGCCCTGGCAGTCGATGTCGAACAGCACGTCGCGGCCTTCGGCCAGCGCCGCCTCCACCGGTGCGCGCGGCGTGCCGTATCTGCGGCCGAGATACTCCGCCGTCTCGAGGAAGCCGCCCGCCGCCTCCATCGCGGCGAACTCCTCGGCCGAGGTGAAGAAGTAGTGCACCCCCTCCTGCTCCCCCGGGCGCGGCGGCCGCGTGGTGGCGCTGACCGACAGCGCGAGATTCGGCTCCGCCGCCAGCATGGCGCGCGAGACGGAGGACTTCCCCGCCCCCGACGGCGCCGCCAGCACCAGACACACGCCCCGACGCGCGATCATTCGAGGTTCGCCGCCTGCTCGCGCAGCCGCTCCACCGCGGCTTTCAGATCCAGCGACAACCGCGTCAGCCCGAGCGATGCCGACTTGGCGCCGAGCGTGTTCGCCTCCCGCGCAAACTCCTGCGTCAGGAACTCGAGCCTGCGGCCGGCCGGCTCGCCGGAGCGGATCAGGTCGCGCGCCGCCGCGACATGCGCGGCCAGCCGGTCCAGCTCCTCCCGCACATCGGCGCGGCCCGCCAGCAGCGCGACCTCGGCGGCAAGCCGCTCCTCGGGCACCCGCGAATCGCCCGAGAGCAGCGCGGCGAGCGACGCCTCGATCCGCGCGCGGATGGCCGCCGGCTGCGCCGCCGCCTCGGCCTGCGCCGCAGCGGTCAGCGACGCGATCTCGTCCAGCAGGGCGGCGAGAATGGCGGCGAGCCGCCGCCCCTCCTCCCGCCGCATCGCGGCCAGCCCGTCGAGCGCCTCGCCGAAGCCGGCGATGACGGCGGCGCGCGCCGCGTCCTCGGCCGCCTCGTCCGGCTCCGGCGTCTCGGCGCGCAGCACGCCGGGCAGCGTCAGCAGCGCCTCGGCGCGCGGCGGCGGGGCGCCCGGGATCCGCGCGGCAAGGTCGAGCGCCAGCCGAAGCGCGTTCTCGATCGCTTCCGGGTCGGGCGTCAGGCGCGCGGCGGCGCGGCTCTCCCGCTTCACGGTCAGCGTGGCCGAGACATTGCCGCGTTTCAGCACCTGGCCCGCCGCCTCGCGCAGCGGCTGGTCCAGCATCTCGAACCCGGCGGGCAGGCGCAGCCGGACATCGAGCCCGCGCCCGTTGACCGAGCGCAGCTCCCAGACGAAGGGGGCGCCATCCGGCAGCGTGCCCGCGGCGCGGGCGAAGCCGGTCATGGAGGAGAGCGACATGGCCGGGTTGTCCCCCGACGCCGCCCCGCCGCGCAAGCCTGCGCCCTCCGGCGGTGAGGTCGGACCGGCCATGACGCTGCCGCAGGACCGGGCGCGCTTCGCCCGCGTCGCGATCACCGGCGCGTCCTCCGGCCTCGGCGCGGCGCTGGCGCTGGCCTTGGCGGCGCCCGGCGCCGTCCTGCATCTCGCCGGCCGCGACGCCGCCCGCCTCGCCGCGACGGCCGCCGCCGCCCGCGCCCGCGGCGCGGAGGTGCGCGAGACCCTGCTCGACGTCCGCGACGCCGCCGCCTGCGAGGCCTGGGTCGCGGCGACCGGCGGGCTCGACCTGCTGGTGGCGAATGCCGGCGTCTCCGGCGGCACCGGCGGCGTCTCCGAACCCGGCGACCAGGCGCGGCTGATCTTCGAGACGAACGTCACCGGCGTGCTGAACACGGCGCTGCCCGCGCTGCGGCTGATGGTGTCGCAGCCGCCCGGCGCGGACGGGCTGCGCGGGCGGATCGCGGTGGTGTCCTCGCTCGCCGCCTTCGTCGCCGCCCCCGGCGCCCCGGCCTATTGCGCCTCCAAGGCCGCCATCCGCGCCTGGGCCGAGGCGATGGACGGCGCCGAGGCGCCGCGCGGCATCCGCTTCCACGCAATCTGCCCAGGCTTCGTCCGCACGCCGATGACCGACGCCAACGATTTCCCGATGCCCCTGCTGATGGACGCCGACCGCGCCGCCGCGCTCATCCTGCGCGGCCTCGCGCGCGGGCGCACCACCATCGCCTTCCCCTGGCCGCTGGCGCTGGCGGCGCGGACGGTCGGCGCGCTGCCCGCCACGCTGCGGAACGCGCTGTTCCGGCTGGTCCCCGCGAAGCGGCCGATGTGACGGCTATCGCCGCGACGTCGCCAGCCACACCCCGGCCAGCACCACGACGCCGCCCAGCACCACGCGCGGCTCCGGCAGTTCGGCCAGCAGCAGCGCGCCGACCAGGCCCGCGAACAGCGGCTGCAGGTAGCCGACCATCGCCGCATCCGTCGCCCGCGCCCGCTGCAGCAGCCACAGGAACATGGTGAGCGGCAGGGCCGAGGCGCCGACCGCCAGCAGCGCCACCACCGCCCACACCCAGCCTGGCTGTGCATAGGCCGACAGCGGATCCACCCCTGCCGACAGCATCGCCGCCCCGAGCGTCGCCACCAGCTGCTGCCCGAAGGCGAGCGGCGCCGCCGCCCCCGGCTGCGCCCAGCGCGCATAGACGGTGCCAATGGCGTAGGACAGGGCGGTGGCCAGCATGCAGGCCGCGCCCAGCACCGTCGCCCCGCCCGAGAAGGCCGCCGGCCCGATGATGACGGCGATCCCGGCGAAGCCGATGAGCAGGCCGGCGACGCCGCGCCGCCCGGGCCGCTCGCCATGCAGCACGAGGAACACCAGGACCGCCACGAACAGGGGCGTCGCCGACTGGATCAGCGCGGCCGTCGCCGATTCGACGCTGCCCATGGCGATCGCCGTCAGCACATTCGGCAGCCAGCCGTTCAGGCTGCCGATCACCAGCGCATGCTTCCACAGATCCCGCCGCCAGCCCTTGATCGCCCCCGTGGCCCACAGGAACAGCAGCACGGCCAGCGCGGCGAACGCCCCGCGGCCGGTGGCGAGCGCGGTCGGCGACATCTCGTTCGCCACCAGCCGCAACAGCGGGAAGGAGGAGCCCCAGAGCGCCCCGATGACAAGCAAGCGCCACCACAGCGCCGGGCCCGTGAGCATGCTCACCGCAGGCCCCGCTCGCGCTCGATCCGCCGCCAGGCGGCGACGTTGCGGTTGTGCTCCTCGAGGGTGCGGGCGAAGGCGTGGCCGCCCGAACCGTCGGCGACGAAATACAGGAAGTCGTGCGGCTCGGGGTTGAGGGCCGCGCGGATGGCGGCGCGGCCGGGGCTGGCGATCGGGCCGGGCGGCAGGCCGGCGACGCGATAGGTGTTGAAGGGATGGTCGCGCCGCAGGTCGGCCTGGGTCAGCGGCCGGTCCAGCACGCCGCCGCCGGCCGCGGCATAGGCGGTGGTCGGATCGGATTGCAGCATCATCCCGCGCCGCAGCCGGTTGACGAACACCCCGGCGACGCGGGCGCGCTCCTCGGCGAGGCCGGTCTCGCGCTCGACGATGGAGGCGAGGATCAGCGCCTCGCGCGGGGTGGCGAGCGGCAGGTTCGGCGCGCGCCGTTCCCACTCCTCCGCCAGCGCCTGCTCCATCGCCGCCGTCGCGCGGCGCACCAGCGACTCGCGGCTGTCGCCGAAGGAGAACAGATAGGTCTCCGGCAGCAGCGCGCCCTCGGCGAAGGCCGGCGGCGGGCCGGTCAGCGCCGATTCGGACGCCAGCGCCGCGCGGATCTGCACCGCCAGCATCCCTTCGGTGATGGTGAAGCGGCGCTGCACGGGCCGGGCGAAGCGCAGCACGGACAACGTGTCGAGCAGGCTCGCCCCGGCCGGGAAGGCGAATTCCCCGGCGCGCAACGCGCCCTCTCCGCGGGTCAGCGCGGCGGCGATGGCGAAGGCGCCGGCGTCGGCGACGACGCCCTCCCGCTCCAGCAGTTCGGCGATGTCGCGGATGCCACCGCGCGGGATGACGACCGCGCGCTCCTCCGCCAGCGGCCCCGGCGCAGTGACGGTGCGCCACGCGACGATGCCGGCGATGGCGGCCAGCGACGCCGCCGCCGCGACCAGGACCAGAAGCGCCTTCAGCGCCCCCCGCATGGCGCCTCAGGGCGCCGCGCGGAACAGGATCGAGGCGTTGGTGCCGCCGAAGCCGAAGGAGTTGGACAGCGCAACGCGGATCGGGCGGCGCTGCGCCGCGTTCGCCACCCGGTCTATCGGGCTCTCGCGCGAGGGGTTGTCGAGGTTCAGCGTCGGCGGCGCCACCCCGTCCTTGATCGCGAGGATCGAGAAGATCCCCTCCACCGCCCCCGCCGCGCCGAGCAGATGCCCGACCGCCGATTTGGTGGAGGACATCGCGAGGCCCTTGGCCGCATCGCCCCACAGCCGCTCGACCGCTTCCAGCTCCAGGTCGTCGCCGAGCGGCGTCGAGGTGCCATGCGCGTTGACATACTGCACGTCCCCGGGCCCGAGCCCGGCAGAGGCGAAGGCCGCCTTCATCGCGCGGAAGGCGCCGTCATGCCCCTCGGCCGGGGCGGTGATGTGGTGCGCGTCGCCCGACATGCCGTAGCCGATGACCTCGGCGTGGATCGTGGCGCCGCGGCGCCTCGCGTGCTCGTATTCCTCGAGCACCAGCACGCCCGCGCCCTCGCCCATCACGAAGCCGTCCCGGTCGCGGTCCCAGGGGCGCGACGCCTTGGCGGGCGTATCGTTGAAGGCGGTGGAGAGCGCGCGGGAGGCGCAGAATCCCGCGATGCCGATCTCGCTGACCGCCGCTTCCGCGCCGCCTGCCACCATCACGTCGGCATCGCCGAGCGCGATCAGCCGCGCCGCGTCGCCGAGCGCATGCACGCCCGTCGCGCAGGCCGTGACGGCCGAATGGTTCGGCCCCTTGAAGCCGTAGCGGATGGACACCTGGCCGGAGGCGAGGTTGATCAGCGCGGACGGGATGAAGAAGGGCGAAAGCCGCCGCGCCCGGCCCTCCGCCACCTGCTTCGCCGCGTCCGCGATGGTCTGCAGCCCGCCGATGCCGGAGCCGATCATCACGCCGGTGCGGCAGCGGTCGTCCTCGGTCTGCGGAACCCAGCCCGAATCCTCGACCGCCTCGGCCGCCGCCACCCAGGCGAGCTGGATGAAGCGGTCCATCTTCTTCTGGTCCTTGACCGGGATCCACTCATCCAGGTCAAGCCCGCCTTCGGCCCGCCTGCCGGCCGGGACCTCGCCGGCCACCCGGGCCGGCAGATCCTTCGGGTCGAAGGAGCGGATCGCGCCGATGCCCGATTCGCCGTTGACCATGCGGCGCCACACATGCGGGACGCCGACGCCGAGCGGACAGGCGATTCCCATGCCGGTCACGACGACCCGGCGCGGCGCCCCGAAATGAGCGAACACTGGCGCTGTTCCCGCGGATGCGGCGGCTCAGGCCGCCTTCTTCTTCTCGATGTACTCGATCGCGTCCTTGACGGTGGTGATCTTCTCGGCCGCGTCGTCCGGGATCTCGACCCCGAAGGCCTCTTCGAAGGCCATCACCAGCTCGACGGTGTCCAGGCTGTCCGCGCCGAGGTCGTCGATGAAGGACGCCTCCGGGGTCACCTTCGCCTCCTCGACGCCGAGGTGCTCGACAACGATCTTCTTCACCTTCTCGGCGGTCTCGCTCATCGCCCGATTCTCTCCATGCAGCCGGCGCTGTGTCCGGAAAACCCGCGCCCCGGACGCCGTTTCGGCCCCGGCAGGCCCCGGCGGAGGGCGGCCTTACCATGGAAGTTCGGCGCGGCCTAGGGGTTCGGGACATCCGCGTGACATGCCGCTTGCCGCTCCCCGGCCCGGTGCTAGCATCCCCCCGTTCCTGCTGAAAAAAGGGGGTTTCACATGGTTTCTCGCCGTTCCGTCCTGCTCGCGGGCGCGGGCGCCGGGGCGCTCTCCGCCCTGCCCGGGCTGTCGCGCCCCGCCATCGCCCAGGGCGCCGCCGCGCGCACGCTGCGCTTCATCCCGCACTCCAACCTGTCCACGATCGATCCTGTCGGCACCACGGGCTACATCGTCCGCAACCACGGCTACCTCGTCTATGACACGCTCTACGCGACGGATGCCGAGTTCCGCGTCCGCCCGCAGATGGCCGAGGGCCACGAGACCAGCGCCGACGGCCGCACGTGGCGGATCCGCCTGCGCGAGGGGCTGCGCTTCCACGACGGCGAGCCGGTACGCGCGCAGGACTGCGCCCCCTCGCTCCGCCGCTGGGGCGCGCGCGACTCCTTCGGCCAGACGCTGATGGCGGCGGTGGACGAGATCCGCGCCGCCGATGACCGCACCATCGAGATCCGGCTGAAGCGCCCCTTCCCGCTGCTGATCGAGGCGATCGGCAAGTTGTCGTCACAGGTGCCCTTCATGATGCCGGAGCGGTTCGCCAGCACCGATCCGAACACGCCCATCACCGAGGCGATCGGCTCCGGACCCTTCCGCTTCGCCCGCGGCGAGTGGGTGCCGGGCAGCATGGCCGTCTACACCCGCTTCGAAGGCTATGTGCCGCGCAACGAGCCGCCCTCCTCGGCCGCCGGCGGCAAGCGGGCGATGGTGGACCGCGTCGAGTGGCGCATCATCCCGGACCCCGCCACCGCCTCGGCGGCGCTGCAGACCGGCGAGGTGGACTGGTACGAGCAGCCCGCCTTCGACCTGCTGCCGCTGCTGACGCGCAACCGCGACATCCGGATCGAGCAGCTCGACCCCGTCGGCTCCATCCTGATGCTGCGCTTCAACCACCTGCACCCGCCGTTCAACAACCCGGCGATCCGGCGGGCGGTGCAGATGGCGGTGAACCAGCGCGACTATCTGGAGGCGGTGGTCGGCAACCAGCAGTACTACCGGGAGTGCAAGTCCTTCTTCACCTGCGGCACGCCGCTAGCCAGCGACGTCGGCTCCGCCGAGGCGATGCGCGGGGACCTCAACCGCGCGCGCCAGATGCTGCGCGAGGCCGGCTACAACAACGAGCGCGTCGTCATCATCAGCCCGACCGACATCCCGGCCAACCACAACCAGGGCCTCGTCACCCAGGATCTGCTGACGCGGCTTGGCATGAACGTCGAGTTCGTGGCGACCGACTGGGGCAGCGTGCTGGCCCGCCGCGCCAACCGCAACCCGCCGGCGCAGGGCGGCTGGTCCATCTTCCACACCTGGTGGGTGGGGCCGGACCTGTCGAACCCGGCGCTCCACGCGCCGCTGCGCACCCATGGCGCAGGCGCCTGGCCCGGCTGGCCGACCGACGAGCAGATGGAAGCGATGCGCGAGGAATACCTGGCCGCGCCCGACCTCGCGGCGCAGCAGGCTGTCGCCCGCCGCATCCAGGCCCGCGCCTTCGAGGTGGTGCCCTATGTCACCATCGGCCAGATGTGGCAGCCGACGGCGTTCCGCCGCAACGTGACGGACATCGTGCCGAGCCCGATCCCGCTGTTCTGGAACGTGCGGAAGACGTGACGCGCCAGGAGGGGGCGGTCCGCCGCCCCCTCACCCCGCCGGCAGCCGCTTGTGGCTGCCATCGCAGAGCGGTGCCTTGCCCGTGCGCTTGCAGGTGCAGAACCAGGCCGTGCCGGCCTCGGCCGCCATCCACTTCATCGGCGCCAATCCGCTCCCCTTATGGCTGCCGTCGCAGAAGGGCTGCGTCTTCGACAGGCCGCAGGCGCACCACCAGTAGTCCTTCCCCGCCTCCACCTCGACGCCCATCGGTGCGCGCCCGGCCACCTGCGGTTCCGCCATCCTGGTCCTCCCTCTCCGCCCGGAACGCTCAGATCATCGCCATCCCGCCATTGACGTGCAACGTGGCGCCGGTGACCCACGCCGCCTCGTCGGAGGCGAGATACACCGCCGCCGCCGCCACGTCCTCCGGCCGGCCCATGCGGGCGAGCGGGATGCGGCCCAGAAGCGCCTCCTTCGCCGCCTCCGGCAGCGCGTCGGTCATCGCGCTCTTCACGAAGCCGGGCGCGATCACGTTCACCGTCACCCCGCGCGGCGCCACCTCCTGCGCCAGCGACTTGCTCATGCCGATCAGCCCGGCCTTGGCGGCGGCGTAGTTCGCCTGGCCGGCATTGCCGGTGACGCCGACGATGGAGGCGATCGAGATCACCCGCCCCGCGCGGCGCTTCAGCATGCCGCGCAGCGCCGCGCGCGCCAGCCGGAACGGCGCGTTCAGGTCCACCTCCAGCACCGCGGCCCAGTCGGCATCCCCCATGCGCAGCGCCAGCATGTCCCGGGTGAAGCCCGCGTTGTTCACCAGGATGTCGAGCCGGCCCGTCGCCGCCTCCACCGCCTCGACCAGCCGGGCCGGCGCCTCCGGGTCCGACAGGTCGGCCGGGACCACATGCACGCGCTCGCCCAGTTCGGCCGCAACGCGCGCGAGTTCCGCCTCCCGCCGCCCCGTCAGCGCCACGGTCGCTCCCTGCGCGTGCATCGCGCGCGCGATCGCCTCGCCGATCCCGCCCGTGGCGCCGGTGACGAGGGCGGTCTTGCCGTCCAGTCGGAACATCAGGCGGTCTCCAGGCATCACAGGCTCTTCAGGAAGGCTTCGATCTCGGCGGGCGTGCCGACGGCATCCGCCTTCGCCTCGGGGGCGTTCCGCTTCATCAGCCCGGTCAGCACGCGGCCGGCGCCGATCTCGACGAAGCGGTCGCAGCCCATCGCCACCATCGCGGCGACGCTCTCGCGCCAGCGCACCGTGCCGGTCACCTGGCGCGCCAGCAACTCGCGGATCACGCCCGGGTCGGTCGCCTTGGCGGCGGTGACATTCGCCACCACCGGCACCTCGGGCGCGCGCAGCTCGGCCCCCGCCAGCGCCTCGGCCATCGCGTCGGCCGCCGGCGCCATCAGCGCGCAGTGGAAGGGCGCCGAGACGGGCAGCAGCATCGCGCGCTTCACGCCCTCGGCCCTGGCGATCTCCATCGCCCGGCCGACGGCGCCGGCATGGCCGGAGATCACCACCTGTCCGCCGCCATTGTCGTTCGCCACCTCGACCGTCTCGGCGCGGCCGGTTTCCGGGTCAGTCGCGGCGCGGGCGCAGATCGCGGCCGCCTGCTCGGCTTCCGCACCGAGCAGCGCCGCCATCGCGCCGACGCCGGGCGCCACCGCCTGCTGCATGGCGTTGCCGCGCAGCCGCAGCAGCCGCGCGGCGGTGGCGACATCGAACGCCCCGGCGCCGGCGAGCGCGCTGTATTCGCCAAGGCTGTGCCCGGCCACCAGCGCGACCCGCCCCTTCACGGTGAAGCCGCCCTCGGCCTCCAGCACCCGCAGCAAGGCCAGGCTCATCGCCATCAGCGCCGGCTGGGCGTTGGCCGTCAGCGTCAACTCCTCCTGCGGCCCCTCGAACATCAGGCGCGAGAGGTTCTGCTTCAGCGTCTCGTCCACCGCCTCGAACACCTCGCGCGCGGGGGCGAAGGCGGCGGCCAGGTCGCGGCCCATGCCGGGTGTCTGGCTCCCCTGGCCGGGAAAGACGAGCGCGATCGCCATGATTCGACAGGAACCCCGTATGGTGGCGGCAGGACAGGCCGCGCCGGGTAGCCCCGCCCCCCGCCCCTGTCAACGCGCGCTTGATCGGCGGGGGGGTTCGTGCTTTACCCCCGGGTCCCCTGCCGGACGTGCGGCTCCACGCCCGGCTATGCCCGTTCGCGCGCGCCGCCGGCATGGTGCCGGCGCCGCTTGGGCTGAGACAGCCAGAGGGAGGAAGGATGCCGCTTTACGAATGCGTGCTGCTGGCACGCAACGACCTCACGCAGCAGCAGGTCGAGGCCATAGCCGACCAGGTCGCCGCCGTCGCCGCCGAACAGGGCGGCGAGGTGAAGAAGCGCGAGTACTGGGGGCTGCGCGGCCTCGCCTACAAGATCAAGAAGAACCGCAAGGCGCACTACATGCTGCTCGGCCTCGACTGCGCGCCTGCCGCGGAGCAGGAGATCGGCCGCCAGCTGCGCCTGAACGAAGACGTGCTGCGCCACATGACGATCCGCGTCGAGACGATCGACGAGGCGCCGTCGGCCGTGCTCGCCAAGCGCGGCGACGACCGCGAGCGTGACCGCGGCTTCCGCGGCCCCCGCCCGGCCGGCCGCTTCGCCTCCGGCCGCGGTCGCGAGCGCGACGACCGCGAGGAATATCGCGCCCGCGGGCGCGACGACGCCGAGGGCGAGGAGTAAGCCGCGATGTCCGAGACGACCGACCTCTCCCCCGCCGCCCGCCGCCCCGCCGTCGGCGCGCGCCGCCCGTTCTACCGCCGCAAGAAGTCCTGCCCGTTCTCGGGGCCCGGCGCCCCGAAGATCGACTACAAGGACGTGCGGCTGCTCTCCCGCTTCCTGTCGGAGCGCGGCAAGATCGTGCCCTCCCGCATCACCGCGGTGTCGGCGAAGAAGCAGCGGGAACTGGCCGTCGCGATCAAGCGGGCTCGCTTCCTGGCGCTGCTGCCCTATGTGATCAACGACTGACCGGGCGGCCTTCGGGCCATGACGGAGGCGACGGCGGCGGCGATGCGGGGCGTGTGGAACGACCCGGTGTGGCTTTCGGGGCTCGCGGGGGGCGCGGCTGCGGCTGCGCTCATCGCCTGGGCCATCGGCGGCCTGCCCTTGGCGCCGGTCGCCTTCTGGCTGGTGCCGCTGCCGCTGCTGCTCGCCGGTCTCGGCTTCGGCCTGCCCGCAGCGGTGATCGGCGCCGCCGCCGGGGCGATGCTTCTGCTGGTGGCGTCCAGCATCACGGCACTGACGCTGTTCGGGCTGGTGTTCGCGGTGCCGGTGCTGATCGCGCTGGTCACCGGGGCCTCCGGCGGGGCGTTCGCGCTGGCGCGGCCGATGGCGCTGCTCGGCCTGTGGCCGGCGGCGCTCGTCCTGCTCGCGGCGATGCTGCTGGCCGACCATCCGGGCGGCCTCGACGGCGCGCTGCGCGAGGCGGTTACCGCCGCGCTGCGCCAGATGGGCGCGCCGGCCGACGAAGCGACGGTGGAGTTGATCGTGCAGGTGAAGGCGGGCGCGCTTGCCTTCTGGTTCGCGGTGTCGCTCGCCGGGTCGGCGGCGCTGGCGCAGCGGTTCCTGGTGCAGCGCGGGCTCGCGCGGCTGCCGTCGGTGCGCTGGGCCTCGGCGCGGCTGCCGCGCTGGTATCCGCCGCTCGCGGCCGTCGCCATCGCGGCGTGGCTGGCGCTCGACGAGAGCACGATCCTCGCCTCCGTTGCCCTCGCGCTCGGCGTGCCGCTGCTGCTGCAGGGGCTCGCCGCCATCCACGAGCGCAGCCGCGCCTTCGCCGGGCGCCGTTTCCTGCTCGCCGGCGTCTATGCCGTGCTGATCCTGTTCTCGATCCCGGCGGCGGTGCTGCTCGCCGGGTTCGGCGTGTTCGACCAATACGGGCGCCGCGCCGCGCCGCCCGGCCAGACCTGACGGGGTTCCTCCGATGATCGACGTGATTCTGATGCAGCGGGTCGAGAAGCTCGGCCAGATGGGGCAGGTGGTGAAGGTGCGCCCCGGCTACGCGCGCAACTACCTGCTGCCGCAGGGCAAGGCGATCCGCGCCAGCAAGGAGAACCTCGCCCGCTTCGAGAAGGAGCGCGCTGAGCTCGAGGCGCAGAACCTGAAGCGCCGCGAGGAGGCCGAGCGCGTCGCCGAGCGCGTCGCCGGGCTCTCGGTCGTCCTCATCCGCCAGGCGGGCGAGAGCGGCAGCCTCTACGGCTCGGTCTCGGCGCGGGACATCGCCGCCGCCTGCACCGCCGCCGGCCTGAGCATCACCCGCGACCAAGTGATGCTGGAGCAGCCGATCAAGGCCGTCGGCATCACCCAGGTGCGCGTGATGCTGCACCCGGAAGTCGCCATCCAGGTCGGGGTGAACGTCGCCCGCACGGTCGAAGAGGCAGAGAAGCAGGCCCGCGGCGAGGACGTGCGCGCCGAGGCGGAGGCCGAGGAGGCCAGCCTCGAGGCCGAACTCGCCGCCGAACTCGCGGAACTCGGCGCGGCGCGCGAGTGATGCGCCCGGGGCCGGCCGCGCGCCGGCCCCGTCACACGCGGCGGGTGATGCCGCCGTTGAACACGCCGACCGAGCCGGGGCTGTAGGCGCGCCGCTCGCCGCCCAGGCTGAAGGACAGCGGCCGGTAGCTCGCGTTATAGGTCACCGGGCTGCCGACCGTGGCGTCCACCAGGCGCAGCTCCCCGTCCCACGGGTCGCAGATGCACAGCTTGGTCCCGAACGCGGTGTGCACCTCGTCGCACACCACCGCATGGCCCGAGCCGTCGGCCCAGCTCACGCTCAGCATGCAGCACTTGCCGCCCGAACAGGCGTCGATCGCCGCCTGGGCGAGCCCCGCCTGTCCGACATTCACCCGCTCCCAGTTGCCGAGCCCGAGATCCTTCAGGATCAGCGGGTAGAAGGTCGGGATCGCGCCGGTGGTGTCGAAGTCATGCGCGGCGCCCTTGTGCTTCTCGTACATCGCCCGCACCGACGCTTCCGACCGCACGGCATCGCGCACCGCCGCCTGGCCGAGCTGGTAGCCGACCCACCGCGCCCCCGGGATCGGGATGGACTGCACGGCGGCGCCGGCGCTCAGCCCCGCCGCCATCAGGTACTTCTTCATCTTGAAGTTCACCATGCACAGCGACGCCATGCCGCAGGAGTTGTCCTTGTCCTGCGAGCGCACGAGGTGGACGCTGCCAAAGCGATCAATGCGGACGAACCAGTGGTCCAACTCGGACATGCGGGCCTCCCGTAGAGGGTGGGCGTGACCGCCCCTTCGCACGGCGCCCCGGCTGGCCGTTGGTCCCGCAACGCTAGCAAGCGCCGCGGCTGCTGTCAGCGCCCGGGCGGCATGTCGTAGGTGACCCAGCGCGTCGCCCGCGCCACCCGGTCGTACAGGGCGCGCGCCCGGACATTGTCCTCGGCGGTGATCCACCGCACCACGTCGCAGCCCTCTGCCCGCGCCAGCTCCGCCAGCGCCGCCAGCAGCGCATCCGCCACCCCGCGCCCGCGCCACGCCTGGTCCACGAACAGGTCGTCCAGGAACAGCCCGCGCGAGGCGCTGAGCGGCCGCGCGAACAGCCGGTGATGCGCGAGCCCGACCGGCGCCCCGTCCGGCGCCTCGGCGACCAGCGCCTTCACCTCCTGCGCCGGGTCCAGGATCCAGCCCCAGACCGTCTCGCGCATCGCCTCGGTCTGCACCACGCCGTAGAAGGCGGCGTAGCCGGCATAGAGCCGGCCCCACCCCGCGCGGTGGCGCGGCGCGGCCGGGACGATGCGGAGGCTCATTCCGCCGCCTGCGCGTAGGCCTCGAGCGGCGCGCAGGTGCAGACCAAGTTGCGGTCGCCGTACACGTTGTCCACCCGCCCGACCGGCGGCCAGTACTTGCGCGCGCGGACGAAGGGCAGGGGGAAGGCCGCCTGCTCGCGGCCGTAGCCGTGGCGCCACTCGCTCCCTGTCACCGCGTCCAGCGTGTGCGGCGCGTGCTTCAGCGGGTTGTCGGCGCGGTCGAGCCGGCCTTCCGCCACGGCGCGGATCTCCTCGCGGATCGCGATCATCGCCGCGATGAAGCGCTCCATCTCCGGCAGCGGCTCGGATTCCGTCGGCTCCACCATCAGCGTGCCCGCCACCGGCCAGGACATGGTGGGCGCATGGAAGCCGAAATCCTGCAGGCGCTTGGCAATGTCCTCGACGGTGACGCCTGCCTCCGCCTGGAAGGCGCGGCAGTCGAGGATGCATTCATGCGCCACCCGCCCGTTCTGCCCGCGGTAGAGCACCGGGTAATGCGGCGCGAGCCGCCGCGCGATGTGGTTGGCCGACAGGATCGCGACCTCGGTCGCGCGCTTGAGCCCTTCGGCCCCCATCATCCGGATGTAGGCGTAGGAGATCGGCAGGATCGCCGCAGACCCGAAGGGCGCCGAGGACACCGGCCCGAAGCCCGTCGCCGGCCCCGCCTCCGGGTTCAGCGGATGGTTCGGCAGGAAGGGCGCCAGATGCGCGGCAACCCCGATCGGCCCCACCCCCGGCCCGCCGCCGCCATGCGGGATGCAGAAGGTCTTGTGCAGGTTCAGGTGGCAGACATCCGCGCCGATCGCGCCCGGGCTCGTTAGCCCCACCTGTGCGTTCATGTTGGCGCCGTCCATGTACACCTGCCCGCCCTTCTCGTGGACCAGCGCGCAGATGTCGCGGATCGCCTCCTCGAACACGCCATGGGTGGAGGGGTAGGTCACCATCAGCGCCGCCAGCCGGTCGGCATGCTGCTCGGCCTTCGCGCGCAGGTCGGCCAGGTCGATGTTGCCGTCGCGGTCGCAGCCCACCACCACCACCCGCATCCCCGCCATCACCGCCGACGCCGGGTTGGTGCCATGCGCCGAGGACGGGATCAGGCACACGTCCCGATGCGTGTCGCCGCGCGAGCGGTGATAGGCGCGGATCGCCAGCAGCCCCGCATATTCCCCCTGGCTGCCCGCGTTCGGCTGCAGCGACACCGCGGCGAAGCCGGTGATGCGCGCGAGCCATTCCTCCAGGCGCCGGATCAGCAGCAGATAGCCCTCGGCCTGGTCGTTCGGCGCGAAGGGGTGCATCGCGGCGAAACCCGGGAACGTCACCGGGATCATCTCCGCCGTCGCGTTCAGCTTCATCGTGCAGGAGCCGAGCGGGATCATGCTGCGGTTCAGCGCGATGTCCTTGTCCTCGAGCGACTTGATCCAGCGCAGCATCGCGTGCTCGCTGCGATGGGCGTGGAACACCTCGGCCGTCAGGAAGGGGGAGGTCCGCACCAGCGATGCCGGCAGCCCGCCGAAAGGCAGCACCTCCTCCAGCGGCAGCGCCGGCGCGCCCGCGGCCTCGGCGATCGCTTCGTGCAGCGCATCGAGCGTCGCGCGCTCCACCGTCTCGTCCAGCGCAACCCCGACCGCACGTTCGTCCACGCGGCGCAGGTTGATGCCGCGCCGGAGTGCTGCCGCCATCAGCGCATCCGCCCGCGCGCCGGCCTCGATCGTGATGGTGTCGAAGAAGGCCTCGTGGCGCAGCGCGAAGCCGGCGGCGCGCGCCGATCCGGCGAGGATCCGCGCCTGCAGCGCCACGCGCCTCGCGATGCGGGAAAGCCCGTCCGGCCCGTGCCACACGGCGTAGAAGGCCGCCATCACCGCCAGCAGCACCTGCGCGGTGCAGATGTTGGAGGTCGCCTTCTCGCGCCGGATGTGCTGCTCGCGCGTCTGCAAGGCGAGGCGCAGCGCCGGCCGCCCGGACGGGTCCACCGACACGCCGACCAGCCGCCCCGGCATCAGCCGCTTCAAGCCGTCGCTGACGGCGATGAAGGCCGCATGCGGCCCGCCATAGCCCATCGGCACGCCGAAGCGCTGGGAGGAGCCGACCACCACCTCCGCCCCCATCTCGCCCGGCGGCGTCAGCAGCGCGAGCGACAACAGGTCGGCCGCGACGATCGGCGTGGCGCCTGCGGCCCTGGCGGCTGCGATCTCGGCGCGGAGGTCGCGCAGCTCCCCGGTCGTGCCGGGGTATTGCAGCAGCAGGGCGAAGGGCTTCTCGCGCGCCACCACGGCGGCGACGTCGCGCGGGTCGGCGACCACCACATTCGTCCCAACCGGCTCCGCGCGCGTCCGCACCACCGCCAGCGTCTGCGGATGCAGGTCGGACGCCACCACGAGCGTCTGGCTCGCCGCCCCCTTGTGCGCCGCGAGCGCCAGCGACACCGCCTCGGCCGCCGCCGTGCCCTCATCCAGCAGCGAGGCGTTGGCGACCGGCAGGCCCGTCAGGTCCGCGACCATCGTCTGGAACGTCAGCAGCGCTTCCAGGCGGCCCTGCGCGATCTCCGCCTGGTAGGGCGTATAGGCGGTGTACCAGCCCGGGTTCTCCAGCACGTTGCGGAGGATCACGGGCGGCGTGAGCGTGCCGTGGTAGCCCATGCCGATCAGCGAGCGGATGTCGCTGCGGTTGCGTGCCGCGATCTCCCGCAGCTCCGCGATCGCTGCCGCCTCCGACACCGCCGGCGGCAGCGCCGAGAGATCCGCGCCCAGGATCGCCGACGGCACCGCCGACGCCGCGAAACCCGACAGGCTCTCCGCGCCGAGGCCCTTCAGCATCTCGGCGATCTCGGCCTCGGAGGGGCCGATGTGGCGGGCGGCGAAGCCCGGGCCTTCCAGGGCGGCCAACTCGTTCAGCGCGCTCATGCGTTGTTCTCCAGGAAGGCCGTGTAGGCCGCCTCGTCCATCAGCGCGGCGACCGCCGCCTCATCCACGCCCGCGAGGCGGAAGAACCACCCGCCGCCCATCGGGTCGCGGTTCACCAGCCCCTCGTCGCCGGCGAGCGCGGCGTTCGCCTCGACCACCCGGCCCTTGACCGGCGCATACACGTCGGAGGCCGCCTTCACGCTCTCGACGACGGCCACCGCCTCGCCTTCCGAAACCTCGCGCCCCGGCTCGGGCAGGCCGACGAACACCACATCGCCCAGCGCCTGCTGCGCGTGGTCGGTGATGCCGATCGTCGCCACCCCGTCCTCGAGGCGGATCCATTCATGGTCCTTGGTGAAGCGCAGCATGTCGGGATTCGCCTTTTCTCAGCGCAGGACGCGGTGGGGAAGGAAGGGGAGCGGGGCGACGCGCGCGGGCGTCGGCCGCCCGCGCAGGTCAATGGTCAGCGCCGTGCCGTCGGCGGTCGCCTCGGGCGCGACATAGGCCATGGCGCAGGGGGCATCGAGCGAGGGGCCGAAGGTGCCCGAGGTGACGGCGCCCATCACCGCGCCATCCTTCAGCACCGGCGCACCCGCCCGCGCCGGCTGCCGCCCTTCCGGCAGCAGCCCGACGCGGCGGCGCTTCGGGCCATGCGCCAGTTCCTCGCGCACGCGCTCCGCCCCCGGGAAATCCCACGCCACGCGGCGGCGCTTGCCGATGGTCCAGACGAGCCCCGCCTCGACGGGGGAGGTCGTCGAGTCGATGTCGTTGCCATAGAGGCAGAGCCCGGCTTCGAGCCTGAGCGAATCGCGCGCCCCGAGCCCGGCCGGCTGCGCGCCCGCCGCCAGCAGCTGCCGCGCGAGCGGCTCCGCCGCCTCGGCGGGGAGGCTGATCTCGAACCCGTCCTCGCCCGTGTAGCCGGAACGGGCGACCACGGCCGGCACGCCCGCCAGCACCGTCTCGATCGCGTCCAGGAAGCGCATGCCCGCGGTATCGGGCGCGAGTGCGGCCAGGATGCGCCCGGCATCGGGCCCTTGCAGGGCAAGCAGCGCGCGGCCCGGCAGCGGCCGCAGCGACACCCCCGCCGGCAGCGCCGCGCCGATCGCCGCGAAATCCTCGGCCTTGCGGGAGGCGTTCACCACCAGGAACAGGCGCGAGCCGAGATTGGCGACCATCAGGTCGTCCTCGATCCCCCCCTGGCTGTTCGTCAGCAGCGCGTAGCGCTGCCGCCCGGGCTTCAGGCCGGCCACATCCGCCGGGCACAGCCGTTCCAGCGCCGCCGCAGCGCCCTCGCCGAGCAGGTTCGCCTGGCCCATGTGCGACACGTCGAACAGCGCCGCGCGCTCGCGGCAGGCGCGATGCTCGGCGATGATCCCGGCCGGGTACTGCACCGGCATGGCGTAGCCCGCGAAGGGCACCATGCGCGCGCCGAGCTTGACGTGCAGCGACGCAAGCGGGGTGGACAGCAGCGACTCGGCCACGACGCCTCCCGCCCCGGTCCGGGGCGCTGGGGGTTCCCGCCCCGGCCCTGCGGCCGGAACGTCTCGTGGCCCCCCTCTGTCCCGTGACCTGAGAGATTCGGCCGGTGGTGCGGCCTTACTCCGTCGGTGCCGTGCGGCCTCGGCCGCCCGTCTTTCCAGAGGCCCCTTCCCCGCGCGGCCCTTCTGCCTGAGCGTTTCCGGGGGCCGGTTGCGCCTTCGGCGGGGGCGGCTTTCGCCCCTCTCTCCCGCGCGGGATCAGCGGGTGAAGGGTGAGTAGCGCGCGACGGGCGCCGCGGCAACCGCCGCGGCGCCGGTCACAGCAGGAACCACGCCTCCGTCGGCGGACCCGGCGCGGTCACGACGATGGACATCTCGGCGCCTGAACTGCCTTCGGTATTCGCCTCGATCAGCCAGCGCCCGCTCTCCAGTTCCACCCCGCGCAGCTGCCCGGGCGCGCTGAACCGCGCGCCGCCGATCCAGGCGAAGGCGGTGTCGCCGTTCGACGCATCGCCATCGGCGTCGATCGCCGACAGGTCGATCAGGTCCACCCCCGGTTCGAAATCCACGATCCGGTCCGCCCGGCCCCGCACCGACTCCGAGACGTCGAGGAAGCGGAACACGTCCGCGCCCGGCCCGCCCTGCAGCCTGTCCTGCCCGGGGCCGCCGATCAGCACGTCGTCGCCGTCGCCGCCGCGCAGCACGTCGTCGCCCTCGCCGCCCCACAGCACGTCGTTGCCGTTGCGGCCGAGGATCAGGTCGTCGCCCGCGTTGCCCCACAGCACGTCATGGCCCGCGCCGCCGTTGATCTCGTCCGCGCCGTCGCTGCCGAACACGGTGTCGTTGCCGCCGAGCGCCTCGATGAACGCCGGGCGGTCGGGGTCGGCGGCGATGGTGTCGGCGCGAGAGGTGCCACGGAACGGATCGCGTAGCAGGAGCTCGAACTGCCCCGACGCCGCCAACCCGTCCTCGTCCGTCGCCGTCAGCGTGATCGCGAAGTGCACCGGCGCGCCGGACGGCGCGATGCCCGACAGCGCGCCGCCCTCCGCGTCGAACGACAGCCAGGCCGGCAGCCCGCCCCCATCCGAGAGCGTCGCGGAAAACCGCACCGGATCGGGCAGGTCGAACGCACCCGGCGGCAGGTCGAACGAGAAGGCCTGCCCGATCACCGCCCAGCGCTCGGGCAGCGCCGCCAGCAACAGCGGCCCGGGCGGGCCGAGGATGAAGCCGCTCGCCTGGCTCCCGGCGCTGCCCGGGCGCAGGTCGGCCAGCAGCCGCGTGCCCTCGGGCGTGCCGTCGGTGATCCACGGCTCGCGGCCATGCACCCCGTCATCGGCCAGGAAGATCGCGCGCCCGTCGCCGAGCGCGAGCGCCTCCGGGTCGCGCCCGTTCACGACGGTGCTGCGCAGCGACGGCGAACTGTCCCCCGCCCCGGCCCGGATATCGGCGACGAGGCGGGTGCCCTCCGGCGTCCCGTCCGTCACCCAGAGTTCGGCGCCGCGGATGCCGTCATCGGCGACGAACAGCAGCCGCCCGTCGCTGAGGCTGAGCGTGTCCCGAGCCAGGAAGCCGCTGCCGGTCCCTTGCCGGATATCGGCGAGCAGGCGGGTGCCATCCGCCGAGCCATCGGTGACCCACAGCTCACGCCCATGCGTCCCATCATTCGCCAGGAACGCGAAGCGCCCGCCGCCGAGCGCGGCGACGAAGGTCGGATTGCTCCCGCCCGCGCCCGGATTGATGTCGGCGAACAGCCTTGTCCCGGCGCCCGTGCCGTCGCTGATCCACCACTCCGCGCCATGCGTGCCGTCATCGGCCGCGAACAGCACCCGCCCGTCGCCGAGCGAGAGACCGGTATACCCAAAATACCAGACAGCGCTGCCGGCCGCGCCGGGCGAGATGTCGGCCAGCAGCCGCGTGTTCTCCTCCGTGCCGTCGGTGATCCAGGGCTCGGAGCCATGCGTCCCGTCATTGGCGAAGAATATCAGCCGCCCGTCGCCGAAGGGCAGGAACAGGCCGGGAAAGGACGACCCCGACCCGGGGTTGATGTCCTTCAGCAGCCGCGTGCCTTCGACGGTGCCGTCGGTGATCCAGGGTTCGTAGCCGACGATGAAGTAGTCGCCGAGGACGAACACCGCGCTGCCATCGCCGACCGGCGCCGGGACGTGCGACCAGCCGATGTCGGAGGCGAGCCCCGCCGTGCCCTCCAGCGTCCCGTCGGTGACCCACACGTTGACATAGGTGAACTCGTCCCAGCCCGGGCTGGCTACCGCGGCCAGCAGGCGCCCGCCCGGAAGGGCGAGGGAGGTCGCCGCGTCCGGCACCAAAAGCGGGAAACTGCCCGCGGCGGACCCGTCGGTTGCCCAGGTGCCGCGCACCTCCAGCCGCTCTGCTCTCCACGGCATGAAGTCCGTCAGGGTGACGAGCAGCACCCCGTTCGGAAGCAGTCCGCCACCGCGTTCGAACACGGGCCCTCCATACTCGGGCCAGGAGGAGTCCGGCGCCCGCAGGACGAAGGACGTCCCAGGCCCCGATCCATCGGTCACCCACAATTGCCCGCCGGGGTAGCCGAGCGCGACGCGCCCATCGGCCAACGGCCCGAGGATGCGCCAGGCGGTGCCCGCCGCCCCCGGCGTGCCGTCCAGCACCAGCCGCGGCGCGAGCTCCGGCCCGGAGAAGGACCAGAGTTCCCGGCCCAACGCCCCGTCATCCGCGGTGAAGATGATCCGCAACCTGCCCTCCCGGCGGCGTCCCGCTCATTGCGGGGGGAAGACTGCCACGCACGCATGACAGACAGCAAGCGCGGCCGGGAGGCGCCACCAGCCCGCCCCTACCGCACCCCGCGCCGCCGGTTCAGCGCCAGCTCGTCCGGCGTCAGCGCGAAGCCGATCAGCACCTGCTGCCGCGCTGCCTCGGCGGGCTCTCCCGGAAGCCGCACCGTGACCGGCGCGCCGGTCGCCGCCACGAAGCCGGCGGCGCCCGGGAAGGTCACGCGCGTCACCTGCCGCGCCTGCGCCGTCACCTCGCCCCGCGCCGGGTCCACCACGGAGACGAGCCAGGGCAGGTCGGCATTCGGCCCGCCCGCCGGCCCGCGCTCGGCCGAGAAGCGGGGCGTCACCGTCACGTCCAGCCCCGCTCCGCGCGGAGCGAAGTCGCAGGCGGCCTCGAAGCCCGCGACGCGCGCGTCCACCACCATGGCCGACAGGTCCGTCCCCCCGCCCGGCCGGTGGCGCGTCAGGTCCGCCGCCTCGGCGAGGATGGCGATCTGCGGGCAGGGGGCGCGGCTCACCGGGTCGGCCGGCCTGCCGGAACAGGCGGCGAGCGCGCCTGTCAACGCCACCGCCAAGATCGCCGGTCCCTTCGCCATCGCCTCCCGATCCCCTAGATTGTGCCGAACGCTCGCCCAGAGGTCGCACACCGGATGCCCGACGCCAACCCCGCGCCGCTCCCGCCGCTCAAGGTCCTGCTCGCCGGCCCGCGCGGCTTCTGCGCCGGCGTGGACCGCGCGATCAAGATCGTCGAGGAGGCGCTCGCCCGCCACGGCGCGCCGGTCTATGTGCGGCACGAGATCGTGCACAACCGCTTCGTGGTGGAGAGCCTCGAAGCCAAGGGCGCCGTGTTCGTCGAGGAACTCTCGGAAATCCCCGACCCTTCGCGCCCCGTGGTGTTCAGCGCCCATGGCGTGCCGAAATCGGTGCCGGAGGAGGCGGCGGCGCGCGGCATGTATGCGCTGGATGCCACCTGCCCGCTGGTGACCAAGGTCCACAAGGAGGCCGAGCGCCACTTCGCCCGCGGCCGCCACATCCTGCTGATCGGCCATGCCGGCCACCCGGAGGTGGTCGGCACCATGGGCCAGCTGCCGGAAGGCGCGGTGACGCTGGTCGCGGACGCGGCGGATGCCGAGGCCGTGCAGCCGCCCGAAGGCCCGCTGGCCTACACCACGCAAACCACGCTCTCGGTGGACGACACCGCCGAGATCATTGAGGTGCTGCGCCGCCGCTTCCCCGACATCGCCGGCCCGGCGAAGGAGGACATCTGCTACGCCACCACCAACCGCCAGGCGGCGGTGAAGAAGATCGCCGAGCGGAGCGACCTCGTGATCGTGGTGGGTGCGGCCAACAGCAGCAACTCCGTGCGGCTCCGCGAAGTGGCCGAGCGCAGCGGCTGCCCGCGCGCCGTGCTGGTGCCGCGCGGGCGCGACCTCGACCCTTCGGTGGCGGACGGCTGCGCGACCGTCGGCATCACCGCCGGCGCCTCCGCGCCCGAGATCCTGGTGCAGGAGGTGCTGGCGCGGCTTGCCGAACGCTTCGCGCTGACCGTCGAGGATGTTGTGGTCGCCGAGGAGCATGTGACCTTCAAGCTGCCCGCCTTCCAGCGCTGATGGCCGTCTACACCGAGGTCTCGGACGAGGCGCTGGCCGCCTTCCTGGAAGGCTACGCGCTCGGCCGCCTCGTCGCCTTCCGCGGCATCGCCGAGGGCGTCGAGAACTCCAACTACGCGCTGAAGACCGAGGCCGGCGACTTCATCCTGACGCTCTACGAGAAGCGGGTGGAGAAGCGCGACCTGCCCTGGTTCCTCGGCCTGATGCGGCACCTCGCCTCGCGCGGCATCCGCTGCCCCGAGCCGGTGGCGGGGAAGGACGGGCAGGCGCTGCGCGAACTCGCCGGCCGCCCGGCCGCGATCTGCACCTTCCTCCCCGGGGTGTGGCCGCGGCGGGTGCGGACGGAGCATTGCGCGCCGCTCGGCGCAGCACTCGCGGCCCTGCACCGCGCGGGCGAGGGCTACGCGGCGGAGCGGGCCAACGCGCTCGGCCCCGCAGGCTGGCCGCCGCTGCTCGAGGGCAGCCGCGGCTCCGGGGATTCGGTGCAGCCCGGGCTGATCGCGGAGTGCGACGCGCGCCTCTCCGACGTGCTGGCCGCCTGGCCCGCCGCCCTGCCGCGCGGCCACATCCACGCCGACCTGTTCCCGGACAACGTGTTCTTCCTGCCAGGACCGGACGGCCGGCCGGAGGTCTCCGGCCTGATAGACTTCTATTTCGCCTGCACCGATTTCCTGGCCTATGACCTCGCCATCTGCCTCAACGCCTGGTGCTTCGAGGCGGACGGCGCCTTCAACGTGACCAAGGCCCGCGGCCTCATTGGCGCCTATGACGCCGCCCGTCCCCTCACGCCCGCCGAGCGCGAGGCGCTGCCCGTGCTCTGCCGCGGCGCCGCGCTTCGCTTCCTGCTGACGCGCCTGTACGACTGGACGCATACGCCGGACGGCGCGCTGGTGACGCGCAAGGATCCGCTGGAATACCTGCGCAAGCTCCGCTTCTTCGCCGGCGCGGACAGCCTCTCGGCGCTCGGCCTGTGACGGAGGAGCAGCACCCCCGGCTTGCCGTCGAGATCTGGACCGACGGCGGCGCCAAGCCGAACCCCGGCCCCGGCGGCTGGGGCGCGATCCTGCGCTTCAAGACGGTGGAGCGGGAACTCTCCGGCTATGAGCCGGAGACCACCAACAACCGCATGGAGCTGACCGCCGCCATCGCGGCGCTGGAGGCGCTGAAGCGCCCCTGCCGCGTGATCCTGCACACCGACAGCGAATACCTCCGCAACGGCATGGAGCGCTGGGTGAAGGGCTGGGTGCGGAACAACTGGCGCAACAGCGCCAAGGAGCCGGTGGCGAACATGGCGCTGTGGCAGCGCCTGCTCGCCGCCGCGAAGCCGCACGAGATCGAATGGCGCTGGGTGCGCGGCCATGCGGGCGACCCGATGAACGAGCGCGCCGACCGGCTGGCGACGGAGGCGCGGGAGCGGCGGGGGGCGCAGCCCTAGCCCCCCTTCGCCTCCTTCGGCGCCGGCACCGCCGCCGCGATCGCGAGGAACCCCGCCGCATCCAGGCTCGCACCCCCCACCAGCGCCCCGTTCACCTCGCGCAGCGCCAGGATCTGCCCCGCATTCCCCGGCTTCACGCTGCCGCCGTAGAGGATCCGCACGCCCCTCCCGGCCGCCCCGTGCCGCGCCAGCAGCGCAGCCCGGATCGCGGCATGCATCGTCTCGATGTCGTCGGCCGAGGGCGTGCGCCCGGTGCCGATCGCCCACACCGGCTCATACGCCACGACGCCGCCCGCGGCGCAGACGCCCTCCGGCAGGCTGCCGGCAAGCTGCACGACCACCACCTCCTCGGCGCGGCCGGCCTCGCGTTCCGCCAGCGTCTCGCCGACGCAGACGATCGGCGTCAGCCCCGCCGCCAGCGCGGCCTCGGCCTTGGCGCGCACCGCCGCATCCGTCTCGCCGTGGCCGGCCCGGCGCTCGGAATGGCCGAGGATCACCCACCCCGCCCCGGCATCCCGCAGCATCGGCGCCGACACATCCCCGGTATGCGGGCCCTCGGGGGCCGCGTGGCAGTCCTGCCCGCCGAGGCCGATCGCCGACCCGGCCAGCAGCTCCGCCACCGCCGGCACATGCAGGGCGGGCGGGCAGAGAACGAGGTCGGCGTGGAGCGGTGCGGCCTCGGCGTCCCGCCGCACGGCCGCGGCGAGCGCCCGCGCACTCTCGAGCGTCCCGTGCATCTTCCAGTTCCCGGCGACGAGCGCCCGGATCGGCGTGCGCATCCGCCCCCCCCATCCCCTGGTCCCGCCGCCTCCCCTACCCGCGCCCGGGGATTTCGGCTACCCGGACCGGCATGATCATCGGCATGCGGACCTTCGTCGGCACCTGGGCTGCCAAGGTGCTCTTCGCCCTCCTGATCCTCGCCTTCGCGGTGTGGGGGATCGAGGACGTCATCCGCAATCTCGGCCGCGACACCTCCGTCGCCCGCGTCGGCGGCGAGACGGTGGAGGCCGCCGAGATCCAGGCCGCCGTGACGCGCGAGGTGCAGCAGCTGCAGGCCCGCCTCGGCGGCCGCTTCCCCGTCGAGGGCCCGCTGCGGGAGGCCATCGCCGCCGGGGTGCTGGAACGCGAGGTGATGCGCCGCGCCACCGCGAGGGAGGCCGCACGCCTCGGCGTCGCCGCCCCGGCCGAGCTGGTGCGCGACGACCTCCTCTCCATCCCCGGCCTGCGCGCGCCCGATGGCCGGGTGGACCGGCAGACCCTGCTGCAGCTGATCCGCGCCAACGACACCACCGAGCAGGGGCTGCTGGCGCTGGTGGCCGAGGACATACGCCGCCGCCAGATGCTGGGCTCGATCCGCGCCGGTGCCTCGGCGCCCGACCTGATGACGCGGCCGATCTACGCTTTCGAGACCGAGCGGCGCGTCGTGGACATCGTGCCCCTGCCGCTCGCCGCCGCGCCTCCGCCGCCCGAGCCGACGGAGGACCAGCTCCGCCGCTTCCACGAGAACAACCCCGGCCGCTTCTCCTCCCCCGAGACGCGCGAGGCGGTGATCGCGCTGCTGACGCCGGAGGCGCTGGCCGATGGCATCGAGGTGACGCCCGACGCCGTCGCCGCCCGCTACGCCGCCGAGGCTGCGCGTTTCCGCCAGCCGGAGCGGCGCGACATCACCCAGGCGCTGCTGCCCGACGAGGCCGCCGCCGCCGCCCTCGCCGCAGCCTGGCGCGGCGGCGCGACGGCGGAGGCCATCGCTGCGCAGGCCCGCGCCGCGCGCGGCGAGGTGACGGAGCTGGAAGCCCTCGACCGCGACGGCCTGCCCTTCCCCGACCTCGCCGCCGCCGCCTTCGGCGCGGCGGAGGGCGGCATCGCCGGACCCGTCCGCTCGCCGCTCGGCTGGCATGTGCTGCGCGTCGCCCGCATCCTGCCCCCCGCGACCCGCCCGCTCGAGGAGGTGCGCGAGGAACTCGCCCGCGAGATCGCGCTGGAGCGCGCCGCCGACCAGGCGCTGCGCCTCGTGGACCGGGTGGAGGACCTGCTCGCCGGCGGCACGCCGCTGGCCGAGGCCGCATCGCGCCACGGGCTGCGCGTCCTCCGCGCCAGGCTCGATGCCTCCGGCCAGCCGGTCGGCGAGGAGACCCCGTTCGAGGGCCTGGATGAGGCGCTGGCGCAGGGCCTCCGCAGCCTCGCCGCCCAGGCGGACCCGGGCCGCGCGCCGCGCCTCGAGGAGCTGGAAGGCGCCCGCTTCGCCGCCGTGCAGATCACCGGCATCACGCCCCCCGCGCTGCGCCCCTTCGCGGAGGTGGAGGCGGCCGTGCGCGCCGCCTTCGCCCTCGACGCCCGGCGCCGCGCGCAGGAGGAGCGCGCGGCCGCGCTGCTGGCCGCCGTGCGCGGCGGGCAGGGCCTGGCCGATGCAGCCCAGGCCGCCGGCCTGCCCGCCGACCGGCTGCCCCCCGTCTCCCGCCGCCAGATGCCGGGCGAGCCGACGCTCGACGAGGAACTGCGCACCGCCATCTTCCGCGCCGCCCGGGGCGAGGCGGTGATGATCGAGACCGGCGCCGGCTTCACGGTGGCGCAGGTGGTGGAGGTGACGCCGGGCGACCCGGGCGCCGACCCGGTCGGGCTCGGCAACCTCCGCAACGAGATCGAACGGCAGATGCAGGACGATCTGGAACAGCAGTTCCTCGCCGCGCTGCGCGCCCGCGCCGGCGTCACCGTCAACCAGGCGGCGCTGCGCCGGATCGCCAACCCGTGAGGGGGCGCCGATGAGCCTGAAGCCCGTCCTGGCCCGTCTCGCCAATGGCGAGCGCCTGGCCGAATCGGAAGCCGAACACGCCTTCGGCATCATCATGGCCGGCGAAGCCACCCCGTCCCAGATCGCCGGCCTGCTGATGGCGATGCGCGTGCGCGGCGAGACGGTGGCCGAGATGACCGGGGCGGTGCGCGCCATGCGCGCCCGCATGGTGGCGGTGGACGCGCCGGAGGGCGCGATGGACATCGTCGGCACCGGCGGCGACGCGGCCGGCACGCTGAACATCTCGACCGCCTCGGCACTTGCCGTCGCCGCCTGCGGCGTGCCGGTGGCGAAACACGGCAACCGCGCGCTGTCGTCGAAGTCGGGGGCCGCGGATGCGCTCGCGGCGCTCGGCGTGACGCTCGATGTGCCCTTCGAGCGCCTGCCCGGCGTGCTCTCCGAGGCCGGCCTCTGCTTCCTGATGGCGCCCCGCCACCATGCCGCGCTGCGCCACGCCGCGGGCCCGCGCGTCGAGCTCGGCACCCGGACCATCTTCAACCTGCTCGGGCCGCTCGCCAACCCGGCGCGGGTGCGGCGCCAGATGACCGGCGCCTTCGCCCCGCAATGGCTGCGCCCGATGGCCGAGGCGCTGGCCCGGCTCGGCACCGAGCGCGCCTGGCTGGTCCACGGCATGGGCCTCGACGAGCTGACTCTGGAAGGCCCGAGCCGGGTGGTGGAACTCGCCGACGGCGCGATCCGCGAGTTCGAGATCGCGCCCGAGGACGCGGGCCTCCCCCGCGCCCCCGCCGCCGCGCTGAAGGGCGGGGATCCGGCGGAGAACGCGGCGGCGCTCGCCGCGCTGCTCGCCGGCGAGCCTGGCCCCTACCGCGACTGCGTGCTGCTCAACGCCGCCGCCAGCCTCATCGTGGCCGGCCGCGCCGCCAGCTTGCGCGAAGGCGCCGCGATGGCCGCGGAGGCGATCGACAGCGGCCGCGCCGCCGCCACGCTGGACCGCCTGCGCGCCGCCACCCGCCCGCCCGAGCCGCCCGCGGAGGCGGGGCCATGACCGCCCTCGACATCCCCGACATGCTGGCCCGCATCGTCGCCACGAAGCGCGAGGAGGTCGCCGCCCGCTCCGCCGCGACGCCGCTGGCCGAGATGCGCCGCCTGGCGGAGGCCGCGCCGCCGCCCCGCCCCTTCCAGCAGGCGCTGGCCGAGCGCGTGGCCGAGGGCCGCATCGGGCTGATCGCCGAGATCAAGCGCGCCTCCCCCTCGGGCGGGCTGATCCGCGACCCGTTCGAGCCCGCGGCGCTGGCGCGCGACTACGCGGCGGGCGGCGCCGCCTGCCTCTCGGTGCTGACCGACGGCCCGCATTTCCAGGGCTCGGCCGCCGACCTCAAGGCCGCCCGCGCCGCCTGCGACCTGCCGGTGCTGCGCAAGGACTTCATGGTGGAGCCGTGGCAGGTCTTCGAATCCCGCGCGATGGGGGCGGACTGCGTCCTGCTCATCATGGCCTGCCTGACGGACGACGCGGCTCGCGAGATGGAGGAGATCGCCCGGGGCCTCGGCATGGCCGTGCTGGCCGAGGCGCATGACGCGGCGGAACTCGACCGCGCGCTCGGCCTGCAGACGCGGCTGATCGGCGTGAACAACCGCAACCTGCGCACCCTCGAGACCGACCTCGCCACCGCCGAGTCGCTGGTGCCGCGCATCCCGCCCGACCGCATCCCGGTCGCCGAATCCGGCCTCCGCACGCCCGCCGACGTGCGCCGCATGGCCCGCGCCGGGGCGCGCTGCATCCTGGTCGGCGAGCATCTGCTGCGGCAGCCGGACGTCGCCGCCGCCGCCCGCGCCTTCGTGGAGGCAGCGTGACCGACCAGTTCACCCATTTCGACGAGCAGGGCCGCGCCGCCATGGTGGACGTGGCGGCGAAGGACGAGACCGACCGCGTCGCCGTGGCCCGCGCCCGCGTGGCGATGGCGCCCGCCACGCTGGACAAGATCCGCGCGGGCGGCATGGGCAAGGGCGATGTGCTTGGCGTGGCCCGCATCGCCGGGATCATGGGGGCGAAGCGCACCGCGGAGCTGATCCCGCTCTGCCACCCGCTGATGCTGACGAAGGTGTCGGTCGAGTTCACCCTCTCCGCGCCCGGGACGGTGGAGGTGGAGGCGACGGTCCGCACCCTCGGCCGCACGGGGGTGGAGATGGAGGCGCTGACCGCCTGCTCCGTCGCCGCACTCACCATCTACGACATGTGCAAGGCGGTGGACCGCGCCATGCGGATCGAGGACCTGCGCCTCGTCCACAAATCCGGCGGCAAGTCCGGCACCTGGACCGCCGCCTGATGCTGGCGCTCGAGGAGGCGCGGGCGAGGATCCTCTCGGCGCTGGCCCCGACCGCCGCCGAGACGGTGCCGCTGCCCGAGGCCTGGAACCGCGTGCTGGCCGCCGATGTGGCGGCGCGGCTGACGCAGCCGCCGGCCGACGTCTCGGCGATGGACGGCTACGCGGTGCGCGCGGCGGATGCCGTGGCGGGGGCGACGCTGCGGGTGATCGGGTCCGCGCCTGCGGGCCATCCGTTCCCGGGCCACGTCGGCGCGGGCGAGGCGGTCCGCATCTTCACCGGCGCCGTCGTGCCCGACGGCGCCGATTCCATCCTGCTGCAGGAAGACGCCGCGGCCGCCGACGCCGCCGTGACGGTGCGGGAAACCGTCCGCGCCGGCCGCTGGATCCGCCGGCGGGGGCTCGACTTCGCCGCGGGCCAGGTGCTGCTGCCGGCCGGGCGGAGGCTCACGGCGCGCGACATCGGGCTGGCCGCCGCCGCCAACCACCCCTGGCTCCCGGTGCGCCGCAAGCCGCGCATCGGCCTGCTGGCGACCGGCGACGAGATCGTCCTTCCCGGCGAACCCCTGCCGCCCGGCGGCATCGTCTCCTCCAACGCCCATGCGCTGGCCGCGCTGGTGCGCGCCGGCGGCGGCGAGCCGCTGGTGCTGCCGATCGCCCCCGACGACCGCACCGCCATCGCGGAGGCCGCCCGCGCCGCGCGCGGCCTCGACCTGATGGTGACGACCGGCGGGGCGAGCGTGGGAGAGCATGACCTGATCCAGGCGGCGCTCGGCCCCGAGGGGTTCGAGCTCGGCTTCTGGAAGATCGCCATGCGGCCGGGCAAGCCGCTGATCTGGGGGCGGCTCGGCGCGACGCCGCTGCTCGGGCTGCCGGGCAACCCGGTGTCGGCCCTTGTCTGCGGCGTGCAGTTCCTGCTGCCGGCGCTCGCGGCCTTGCAGGGGTTGCCGGCCGGGGGCCCGCCGGTGCGGACGGCCCGCGCGGGGGCCGAGCTGGCGGCGAACGACACCCGCTTCGACCACCTGCGCGCGTCGCTCGCGGTCGCCGAGGACGGCGGGCTGGTCGCCACGCCTGCGCCGGTGCAAGACAGTTCCATGCTGGCGACGCTGGCGCGCGCCGACGCGCTGATCCTCCGTGCCCCCCATGCCCCGGCGCTGCCGGCGGGCGCGGCGGTGGAGGTGGTGGTGCTGGCGGAGCTGGGGGTTTAGCCGCGCCCGCCCCGGGGCGCAGGGTTGGTGTGGCGGCTGCGCCCCCGGGGCGGTCAAAACCCCTTGACCCGAAGCCTGGAACTTTTCTAGAACATCGGCATCGTTGCCGGTTTGTTCGTGCCGGCCATGCCTGGGGGAAGGCCGCATGCTCACGCGCAAGCAGCATCAGCTGCTGATGTTCATCGACAAGCACCTGCGCGAGACGGGCTTCTCGCCCTCCTTCGAGGAGATGAAGGAGGCGCTGAACCTCAAGTCCAAATCCGGCATCCACCGGCTGATCACCGCGCTCGAGGAGCGCGGCTTCCTGAAGCGCCGCGCCCATCGCGCCCGCGCGCTCGAGGTGATGCGCCTGCCGGACAGCCTGAACCCCCGCAAATCCGCGGCCCCCGAGCCTCCCGCGACGCCCGCCTTCGCCCCCAATGTCATCCGCGGCAATTTCGCCCCGCACCTGGCCGGCGCAGCCCGCGTGGCGAACGACGCGGCGGCGGTCTCCCTCCCGCTCTACGGCCGCATCGCCGCCGGCCTGCCGATCGAGGCGCTGCGCGACCACGGCAACCAGGTCGAGGTGCCGGCGGCGATGCTGACGGGCGGCGAGCATTTCGCGCTGGAAGTGGCGGGCGATTCGATGGTGGACGCCGGCATCCTCGATGGCGACACCGTCATCATCAAGCGCGGCGACACGGCGGAGAACGGCGCCATCGTCGTGGCGCTGGTGGACGAGAACGAGGTGACGCTGAAGCGCCTGCGCCGCCGCGGCAACTCCATTGCCCTGGAAGCGGCCAACCCGCGCTACGAGACGCGAATCTTCGGCCCCGACCGCGTGCGGGTGCAGGGGCGCCTCGTCGGGCTGCTCCGCCGCTACTGATCGGGCGGCGCCTCGTCCGGCGGCGGCTCCGGCGGCGCGTCGGGCGCGGCGCCGGACGCCGGGCGCGACACCGGGCGCGGCGGCACCCAGGGCCGGTTCCCCCGCATGTCGCGGTCCGTCACCAGCCGCGCCCCGCCGTCGCGCAGCCATAGCGCCACCGCCCCGTCCCGCCAAGTCGAGAACCGGTCCACCACCACCGCCCCCGGGCAACGCCCGCGGAGCGGCACCGCCGACACCACCGCCACCACCCCGGCGCAGCGCGCCGCATCCAGCACCGGCCGGTCGTTCGGATCGCGCGGGCGCGGCAGCAGCACCTCGCCGCCCGGCAGGGACGCCCGGCATTCGGCGGGGGTGCAGCGGATTGCGCCGCCCGCCGCCTCGCCGTTGCGCGGCAGCGCCTCCGCCGAGGCGATCCCCCAGCCGCGCAGCATGGCGTCGCGGGTGAAGGCGGCGGCGCCGCGGCCGCGCTCGGCGAAGGCCGTGTCGCCGACGCGCAGCAGCACCCAGCGGGAATCGGCGGAGACCAGCACATCCGGTCGCGGCGCCAGCGCGCCGGAGGCTAGGCCAAGGGCCATCACCGGCACGCCGAGCAGCCGCCACCGCGTCCGCCACAGGCACAGCCAGCAGAGCCCGAAGCCCACCACCGCCGCGCCCCAGCCCGGCAGCAGCGGCGCGGTGTCGGTCGCGCCGGGCCAGGACGCGACCTCGCGCGCCGCGCCCAGGATGCCCTCGACGCCCAGGCCCATCAGCGGCAGCGCCAGGCCCTCGAGCCCGAGCGGCATCAGCGCCACCGCCGCCATGCCCGCCGGCATCACCAGCAGGCCGGTGAGCGGCACGGCGACGGCGTTGGCCGCCACGCCATACCATTGCAGCCGGCCGAAATGGTGCAGCCCGAACGGCGCCGTCGCCGCAGCGGCCAGCAGCGACGTCAGCAGCAGCCCGAGCAGCCACAGCAGCGGCACCCGCCACCATCCCGGCGCCCCCCGCAGCCGGTCGAGCGGCCGCCGCAGCGCCTCCCACCCCGCCACCAGCGCCAGCACCGCGGCGAAGGACATCTGGAAGGACGGCCCGAGCAGCTGATCCGGCGCCAGCAGCATCACCAGCGCCGCCGCCACCGCGACGGTGCGCAGCGACAGCGCCGTGCGGTCCAGGAACAGCCCGAGCATCACCAGCGCCGCCATCGCGAAGGCGCGCTGCAGCGGCACCGGTGCGCCGGCCAGCAGCAGGTAGAAGCCGCCCGTCGCCAGCGCCGCCGCCGCCGCCGCCCTCCGCGCGTCCATCCGCAGCAGCAGCGGCGGGACCAGCCGCAGCAGCGCCGACGCCACCACGAAGCCGACGCCCATGACGATGCCGATGTGCAAACCTGACACCGCGAGCAGATGCGCGAGGCCGGAATCCCGCATCGCCCGCAGGTCCTCGGGCGGGATGGCGCTCTGCCGCCCGGTCAGCAGCGCCGCCGCGACCGCGCCGGCCGAGCCCGGGATCGCCGCCCGCACCCGCTCCTCGACGCCCGCGCGAAGCCGCGCCAGCACGCGCCCGCCCGTATCCTCCAGCAGCTCGGCGCGGCCGATGGCGAAGCCCGAGCCGCCGAGGCCGGAGAAGAACGCCGCCCGCTGGAAATCCCAGCCCCCCGGCACCACCGGCCCGCCCGGCGGGCGGACGAGGGCGCGGACGCGGATCACGCTGCCAGGTTCCGGCCGCAGCGGATCGCCGCGCTGCAGCCGCACGCGCAGGCTCCGCGCCAGCGGTTCGCCGGCCGGCGAGAGGCGCACGCGGTCGAGCGTCAGCCGCACGCCCTCGGGCAGCGCCGCCACATCGGCCACCGTCCCGGTCAGCACCACCGCGCCGCGCGGCAGGTCCGGCATCTGGGCCGCCCGCGCGGCGTGCAGCGCGGGAACGCCGAAGCCCAGCAGGAACGCCGCCGCCAGCGCCGCCCCCCAGGCCGCGAGAGGCCGGCGCGCGCGCAGCACCGCCGCGAGCGCCGCCAGCGCCGGCACGCCCAGCAGCCACCAGGGCGAAGGCTCCGCCGGCAGCGAGAAATACAGGACGATGCCGGCGGCCAGCGCCACCGGCAGCCACAGCGGCAGCCGGTCCCATTCCGCGCCGAGCAGGGCGTCGGCCCGCGCGCCGACCGCGGCACGCAGGCCGGACTGGGCAGGGGCCGGTGGCGCGACGGCATCCATCCATTGCAACCTAGGGTCGAAATCGCCTGTCGGCCACGGCCCATCCGCAAGGACGCAGACCATGACGCAGCGCACTGTCTTCTTCGCCACCAACCGCGCCTCCGGCAGCGGCAAGCCTGCCGACGCCGGCATCCTGTTCGGCACCGCGCCGGCGGCGTGGGAGGGCGAGTTGCGCGCCGGCACCGCCTGGGCCAAGGCCGCGCCAGACCCGAGCCGCTACGGCCGCTACCAGCGCTGCACCCTGGCCGACGCCGACCCGGATACGAGCGTCGTCCGCACCGTCGCCGCCTGGCTCGCCGCCGCGCGCGACGCCGATGCGGTGCCGCTGCTGCTCGTCCACGGCTTCGACTTCCTGTTCGAGGAGGCGGTCGTCTGGAGCGCCGACCTGATGGAGTGGTACGCCCGCGGCGCCGAGGACCGCGGCGGCGCGCCGCGCCTCGTGCCGCTGCTGTTCTCCTTCCCGAGCTGCGGCGAGATCGGCCCGAAGCAATACGTGCGCGACCAGGCGCGGGCGAAGCTCTCCGGCGCCGCGCTCGCCCGGCTGATCCGCGCGGTGGACCGCGCCGTCACCGCCGCACCCCCGCCGCGCCGCCCGATGCTGCTCGCGCACTCGATGGGCGTGCTCGTCACCCGCCGCGCCGTGCAGGATCTGGCCGGCGCGGCCGGCGCCACCCCGCCCAAGGCCCTGTTCGACCAGGCCTTCCTGATGGCCGGCGACGACTGGTCCGATGCGCTCGACCCCCCCGGCGGCGCGGGGAGCGAGGCCAAGGGGGCGCTGCGGCCGCTCGCCGGCATCGCGCGCTTCGTCACCTTGGGCGTGCATCGCGGCGACGGGGTGGTGAAGTGGCTGTCCGGAACCATCAATGGCGGCGACCGCCTCGGCGCCGCCGGCCCGAAGACGCCCGCCCACCTGCCGACGGGCGTCGCGGTGGTGGACTACAGCTACCAGGGCGCCTCCATCGGCAGCGCGCCGAAAGGATCGGCCGAGCCGAACTGGGTCGGCCACCAGTATTACCGCAACTCCCGCGCCGTCCGCGCCGACATCCTGGCGGCGATCGCGGAGAACGGCGATCCCTCCGCTGTCTCGACCCGCCGCGCCGCCCGCCCGACGGCCGCGCTCTTGTCCGAGATTGCCGGCCGCCTCTACCTGAAGGCCGGGCCGGAGCATGACTGGGCGACGGGCGCCGCGCCCCAGCCCTGACCGTCCTCCGCCTTGCGCCAGGCCCGCCCCGCCGCTACGGCCAACCGGACAGAGGAACCTCGCCCATGTCCGTCCGCACGCGCTTCGCCCCCTCGCCCACCGGCTTCCTGCACATCGGCGGCGCGCGCACCGCGCTGTTCAACCACCTGTTCGCCCGCCGCCATGGCGGGCAGTTCCTGCTGCGCATCGAGGACACCGACCGCCAGCGCTCGACGCAGGAGGCGGTCGAGCAGATCCTGGAAAGCCTTCACTGGCTCGGCCTCGACCCCGACGAGCCGCCGGTGTTCCAGTCCACCCGCGAGGCGCGCCACCGCGAGGTGGCCCACGCCCTGCTGGCGATGGGCCGCGCCTATCGCTGCTACGCGACGCCCGAGGAGCTCGCCGAGATGCGCGAGCGGGCGATGGCCGAGGGTCGCCCGCCCCGCTACGACGGCCGCTGGCGCGACCGCGAGCCGGGCCCGGAGCAGGAGGGCAAGCCCTACGCCATCCGCATCAAGGCCCCGCGCGAGGGCGAGACGGTGGTGGAGGACCTGGTGCAGGGCACGGTGCGGGTCGCCAACAGCGAGCTGGACGACATGATCATCCTCCGCAGCGACGGCACGCCCACCTACCTGCATGCCGTGGTGGTGGACGACCACGACATGGCGATCACCCACGTCATCCGCGGCGACGACCACCTGACGAACACCTTCCGCCAGTGCCAGGTGTATGACGCGATGGGCTGGCGGCGGCCGCATTTCGCGCACATCCCGCTGATCCACGGCGCCGACGGGACGAAACTGTCGAAGCGCCACGGCGCTGTGTCCGTGCTCGAGTTCCGCGAGCAGGGCTACCTGCCCGAGGCGCTGTGCAACTACCTGCTGCGGCTTGGCTGGGGGCATGGCGATGTCGAGGTGATCTCGCGCGAGGAGGCGGTGCGCATCTTCGACCTCAAGGATGTCGGCCGCAGCCCGTCGCGCATGGACTACGCGAAGCTCGGCCACCTGAACGGCGTCTATCTCCGCCAGGCGGACCCCGACGCGATCGCGCGGCAGGTGCTGGAGCGGCTGGCGAAGCGCACCTCGCTCTCCTTCGGCACCGACGGCGCGGCGCGGGTGCGGGCGCTGGTGCCCGACGTGCTGCCGCGCGCCCGCACCGTCGAGGAAGCGGCCGAGATGTGCGCCTTCGCCATCGCCACCATCCCGATCCCGATGGAGGAGAAGGCGAAGGCCACGCTGACCGTCGAGGCGAAGCAGCGGCTCCGCGACCTCGCCGAGTTCCTCTCCGACGCCCCGTGGGAGCGCGAGGACCTGGAACACTGGCTGCGCGACTACGCCGAGGTGAAGGGCGTGAAGCTGAAGGACGTGGCGCAGCCGCTCCGCGTCGCGCTGACCGGCAGCCTGACCAGCCCGCCGATCAACGCGGTGCTGTTCGCACTCGGGCGCGGCGAGGCGATCGAGCGCATCCTGGCCGCCGCGGAGTGGGAGTGACGCAAGGGCGTCAGCGACGCTCGATCAGCTCCACCTTGTAGCCGTCCGGATCTTCCACGAAGGCGATGACGGTGGTGCCGAACTTCACCGGCCCCGGCTCCCGCGTGATCTTCGCACCCGCCGCGCGCAGCCGCTCGCAGGCGGCGTACGCGTCCGGCACGCCGATCGCGATGTGGCCGTATCCGGTGCCGAGGTCGTAGCGCTCGACGCCGTAGTTGTAGGTGAGTTCGATCTCGGCCCCCGAAGGATCGTCCGGGAAGCCGAGGAAGGCGAGCGTGTAGCGCCCCTCGGGCACGTCGCGCCGCCGGCGCTCCTCCATGCCGAGCAGGCGGTAGAAGGCAAGGCTGCGCTCGAGGTCGCCGACGCGCAGCATGGTGTGCAGGAAGCGGGCGGTCATGCCATCTCTCCGATCTGGTGCGGGGTGAGGCCGAGCAGGAACAGCCCGGCGGCGTCGGCGGCGGCGATCATGGCGTCGCGCTCGGCCAGGATGCAGCCCTCCGCCTCGAAGGCGATGCCCCGCAGCCCGGCGGCGGCGGCGCCCGCGACGGTCGGCGGCCCGAGGGTCGGCAGGTCCACGCGCCGGTCCTGGCCGGGCTTCACCAGCTTCACGAACACCCCGCCCGGACCCTCGCGGCGCAGGCCGCCCGCCCGCGCCAGCATGGCGTCGGTGCCCTCGATCGCCTCCACCGCCAGCACGAGCCCCTGCTGCACCACCGCCCCCTGCCCGACATCCACGGCGCCGAGCGCGCGCACCACCCGCACGCCGCGCGCCACGTCGCCCATCGCCTCCGCATCCGGCGCGGCGCGCGTCAGCAAACCGGGCGGCGCGAGCAGGCCCTTCAGCACCTCCTGCGCGCCGATCGGCTCGAATCCTTCCTCGCGCAGCACGGCCAGCACGGTCGTCAGCAGCTCGTCGTCGCCGCCGAAGGCGCGGCGGCCGATGCGCACGGCAAGCCGCACGCTGTCCGCATCCGGCCGCAAGGAGAGGAAGGACGGCCGCGTGACATGGCCGGCCAGCACGAGCTGCCGCGCCCCCTGCGCCTTCAGCCAGGCGAGCATGCGGGCGGCGAGGCCGAAGCGCAGGACGACATGGGGGTAGCCCGCCCAGGCCGCCGGGTCGCCGTGGCCTTCCAGCACCACCACCGCGACCGGGCGCCCGGCCGCGCGCGCGGCATCCGCCACGCGGCGCGGCAGCGGCCCGCCGCCGGCGAGGATGCCGAGCGGCTCGGCCATCAGCCCTCCTCGGGATCGTCCTCGGCGGCCTCCGGGTCGCGCCCGGCGCGGCACAGGCCCCGCTTGCTCTCGGCGCGGATGAAGGCGAGCAGCTCGGAGACCAGCGGATCGTCCGGGAAGGCGGCCTCGGTCGCGACCACCCGCTCCTCGAACAGGCCGGGCGTGCGGAACAGGCTGCGGAAGGCGGCACGCAGCGCATGGATCTGCGCCCGCGCGAAGCCGCGACGCTTCAACCCGATCAGGTTCAGCCCGATCAGCCGCGCCCGGTTGCCCATGACCGAACCGAAGGGGATCACGTCGCGCTCGACGCCGGTGACGCCGCCGATCACCGATTGCCGGCCGATCCGCACGAACTGATGCACGGCCGAGCCGCCGCCGATGAACACCGTATCGCCGACCTGCACATGGCCGGCGAGCACGGCGCCATTCGCCATGATCACCCGGTCGCCCACCTGGCAGTCATGCGCGACATGGGTGCCGACCATCAGCAGGCAGTCGGCGCCGACGCGGGTGACGCCGTCGCCGCCGATGCTGCCGCGGTGGATCGTCACGTGCTCGCGCAGCTGGGTGCGCGGGCCGATCTCGACGCGGGTCGGCTGGCCCTTGTATTTCAGGTCCTGCGGCGGCATGCCGACGGTGGAGAAGGGCCCGATCTTCACGCCGGCGCCGAGGTGGGTCAGCCCCTCGATCACCACGTGGGAGGTCAGTTCCACCCCCGCCTCCAGCACCGCGCCGGGCCCGACGAGGCAGAACGGGCCGATGCGGCAGCCGGGGCCGATCACGGCCTCGGGCGAGACGACGGCGCTTGCGGCGATCTCGCTCGCCGGGTGGACCGAATCCACCTCAGCGGTCCAGGATCATCGCGGCATAGGTCGCTTCCGCGACCACGACGCCATCCACCTTCGCCTCGGCGGAGAACTTCCACACCGAGCCGCGGCTGCGCTCCTTCTTCACGTGGATCCGCATCTGGTCCCCCGGGACGACGGGGCGACGGAACTTCGCCCCTTCCACCGACATGAAGTAAACGAGCTTTCCGGCAGCACTTGGGCCGAGCGTCTCGACCACGAAGACGGCCGCGGTCTGCGCCATGCTCTCGATGATCAGCACGCCGGGCATGACGGGGTGGGCCGGGAAATGGCCCTGGAAGAACTGCTCGTTGATCGAGACGTTCTTGATGCCGACGGCGCTCTCGTCCGGCACCACCTCCACCACGCGGTCCACCAGCAGGAAGGGGAAGCGGTGCGGGATCGCCTGCATGATCCGGGCGATGTCGTATGCGCCCACCGTCTTTCCGGGCGTCTCGTCGGGTTCGGCGGTCTTCGCGTCCATCGTCATTAGCCTTGCCTGGCGGGGGCGGCGGGCGCCTCCGCGATCGCCTTCAGCCGCGCGAAGGCCTTCAGCGTCAGCCGCGCCGGCCAGGCCGGGCTGCCGACCACGTCCGTCTTCGGCGGCACATCCGCCATCACGCCGGACTGCGCGCCGACCCGCGCGCCGGACCCGACGGTGACATGCCCCGCCACCCCCGCCTGCCCGGCCAGGGTGACGAAATCGCCGAGCCGGGCGGAGCCCGCAAGCCCCACCTGCGCCACGATGACGCAGCCGCGCCCGGTTTCGACATTGTGGCCGACCTGCACGAGGTTATCGAGCCGCGTCCCGGCTCCGAGCACGGTATCCCGCCCCGAGCCGCGGTCCACGCAGGCGTTCGCCCCCACCTCGACGAAATCGCCGAGGATGACGCGGCCAAGCTGCGGCACCGACACGAAGCTGCCATCGGGCGCGGGCGCGAAGCCGAACCCCTCCTGGCCCACACGCGCCCCCGGGTGCAGCCGCACCCCGCGCCCGGCCAGGGTGTGGGAGACCGAGGCATGCGCCATGATCCGGCAGCCCTCGCCGAAGACGCAGCCCGGGCCGATCACCGCATGGGCTTCCACCACGCTGCCCGCGCCGATCTCGGCGCCGGCGCCGATGACGGCATAGGGCCCGATCTCGCAGCCCTCGCCGATCACCGCATCGGGGGCGATCACCGCGGTCGGGTGGATGCCGGGCCGCGGCGCCGGCGGCGGGTGGAGGGCGGAGGCGGCGCGCGCGAAGGCGAGATGCGGGTCGGCGACGGTGAGCGCCACGGTGCCGGGAGGCGCCGCCGCGGCGTGTTCGGGCCGCAGCAGCACCGCCGCCGCCTTCGTCGCCTTCAGGGCGTCCAGGAAGCGCCGGCTGTCCAGGAAGGACACCTCCCCCTCCCCCGCCATGTGCAAGGGTGCCGCGCCGGCGACGATCCGCGCGCCATCGGCGCCCTCCGGCAGCGCCGCGCCCGCCACCTCGGCAAGGCGGGCAAGCGGGAGCGGGCGCGGCGCCGGATGGAAGCGCGGATCGGGCGGCACGGAGGGGCGTCAGCGGCGCGGGGGCGCGGCCGGGGGTGCCGGCGGCGGCGCGGGCGGCGGCGGCGCGGCGGCGTCGGCCGGCAGCGTCACGCTGCGCAGCACGGTGTTGAGCTGCGCCGTCACCGCCTCGGTCAGGTCGAAGCCCGGCAGGTTGAACACCACCACCTGCCGGGGCAGCACGATGTTCACGTTGCGGCTCGCCGCCACCTGCTGCAGCACGAGGCCGAGCGCCTGCTGGATCTCGCCCAGCCCCTGCTGCGCCGCCTGCTCCAGGGCCCGGTTGCGGTCGCGGAACACGGTCTGCGCCGCGGCGATGCGCTCCTGCAGCTCGCGCTCGCGGGTGCGAAGCTGCTCCGGCGGCAGGGTGGCGCGCGCGGCGGCCAGGGCTTGCTGCTCCTCGCGCCAGCGCTGCTGCTCGCGCTGCAGATCCTCGTTGAGCCGGGCACGGCGCCGTTCGATCTCCTCGCGCACCTGGTTGAAGGCGGTCGAGTTCCGCTGCACCTCCTCGATGTCCACGAGGCCGAGGACGGGCGCCGGCGGCGGCTGGCCGGGGGCGAGCGGCGCCGGGTTCGGCTGCGCGGGGCGCTGCTGCGCCGGTCGCTGCTGCTGCTGCGCCGGGCGCTGCTGCTGGCCCTGCTGCTGCCCCTGGCCGGGCAGGAACCACTGCTGCTGCCCCTGCTGGGCGAGCGCCACCGGCGCCGCGCCGGACAGCGCGACGGCAACCGCCAGAAGCAGCCGCGATGCGATCCTCATGCACACAACTCCATGCTCAGAACCGGGTGCCGAAGCCGAACCGGAAGATCTGCGTCTGGTCATAGGGCTCGCGCACCACGGCGCGCGCGAAATCGAGGTTGATCAGCCCGACGGGGCTCCGCCAGGAGAAGCCGAAGCCGACGCCCACGCGCGGCGTGGCATCGTCCACCACATTGGCGCCCGACGGCACCCGCGACAGCGAGCCCACATCCACGAAGGCGCGGCCGAGCAGCCCGACCTCCTGCGGCAGCGGAAGCGGGAAGCGGAGTTCGGTCGTCTGCGTCCAGATCAGCCGGCCGCCCAGGCTGTCGCCGGTCGAGACGTCGCGCGGGCCGGCGCCGCCGATGCGGAAGCCGCGCAGATTGTCGCCGCCGAGGAAGAAGCGGTCCACGATGCGGTCGCCGCGGCTGCCGAAGGGCTGCAGGTAGCCGACGCTCGCCTGGATGGCGAGGACGAAATTCTCGTCGCCGAACACGGCCTCGAGCGGGATGTAATAGGCGCCGTCCAGCCGCGCCCGGACATAGGCGACATCGCCGCCGAGCCCCGCGAAATCCGTCCCGATGCGGATCACATAGCCGTCGCGCGGCTCGAGCCGCGAGTCGCGCGCGTCATAGGTCAGCGTCTGGCCGATCTGCGACAGCGTGGTGATGCCCCGCTGTTCCTGGATGAACAGCGAGGCGCCCGGCAGCACGTCGAAGACATTGCGGCGCACGAGCGTGTACGCCCAGTTCTGCCGCAGCCGCTCGTTGAACTCGTAGCCCATCCGCAGCGCGAAGCCCTGGCGGCGCTCCTGGTAGGCGGCCACCTGGCGCAGGTCGCGCGTCACGTAGAAGATGTCGAAGCCGGCCGCGAGGTTGCGGTCGAGGAAGGCCGGGTCGGTGACCGAGAAATCCACCTGGCTCCGGCGCTGCGCGATCGTCGCGGCGAGCCGCGCGTCCACCCCGGTGCCCAGGAAGTTGCGCTCGCGGATGCCGAAATCGGCTAGGAAACCGGCATCGGTCGAGTAGCCGCCGCCGATCGAGATCTCGCCGGTGGGCCGCTCCGTCACCCGCACGTTCAGGTTCACCCGGTCGGGCGCCGAGCCCTGGCTTGGCGTGATCTCCGCCTGCCCGAAATAGCCGAGGTCACGGATGCGCTGCTGCGAGCGGCGCACCTGCGCCGCGATGAAGGCGTCGCCCTCGGCCAGCCGCATCTCGCGGCGGATCACCCGGTCCTCGGTGCGCGCGTTGCCGCTGATCTCGATCCGCTCGACGAAGGCGCGCGGCCCGTCGGTCACCTCGAACACCAGGTCCATGCGCCCGGCGTCGCGATCGCGGCTGACCCGCGGCGTCACCTGCACGAAGGGGAAGCCGGCGAGGTTGGCGGCGTCGCCGATCGCCTCCGCGCTCTGCTCCACCGCCTGGCCGTCGTACCAGTCGCCCTCCCCCACGCGCAGCGCGCGGCGCAGCGACTCGCCGTCGAGGTCGCGCACCCGGCTCTCGATCCGCACCGGCCCGAGGCGGTAGCGCGTCCCCTCGTCGATCGTGAAGGTGACGACGAAGCCCGAGCGGTCCGGCAGCAGTTCCGCGGTGGCGCCGGTGATCTGCACGTCGGCGAAGCCGCGGCGCAGGTAGTAGCGGCGCAGCAACTCGCGGTCGAAAGTCAGGCGGTCGGGGTCGAACACGTCGGCGGTGGACAGGAAGCGCCAGAAGGCCGATTCGCGCGTCGTCACCACCTCCGACAGCCGCCAGTCGGAGAAGCTGCGATTGCCGACGAAGGCGACGCGCGAGACGCGGGCGGCATCGCCGTCCGCGATCTCGAACACCACGTCCACGCGGTTTTGGTCGAGCTCGATGATCCGCGGCTCCACCCGCGCGCCGAAATAGCCGCGCCGGGCGTAGAGATCGAGGATGCGCTGCCGGTCCGCCTGCGCCTGCTGCGGCGTGAACACGCTGCGCGCGCGCAGCTGCGCCTCGTTGGCCAGGATGTCCGACGAGATCGCGCGGTTGCCCTCGAACGCCACGCGGTTGACCAGCGGGTTCTCGACCACCGTCACCACGATGCGGTCGCCGACGCGGGCGAGCCGCGCGTCGCGGAACAGGCCCGAGCCGAAGATGGTCCGCAGGCTGCGGTCCAGCCGGTCGTCGTCGAAGGCGTCGCCCGGGCGGAACAGCACGAAGGAACGGATGGTGTCCGCCTCGATTCGCTGGTTCCCCACCACGTCAATGGCCTGCACCGTGCCGGGGCGCGGCTGCGCCGCGGCCGGCGGCGCGGCGGCGGCAAGGATCAGCAGGGCGGCGAGGAGCGGACGGAGCATAGACAGGGCGCGATCCTGGGGGGAGGGGCGTCGGGGGCGGCAACCTAGCCGCAATGCCCCGGCCCCGCCACCCCCGGCCCTGTCACAGGGTGTTGCGGGCCGCTACCCGGCGAGCGACGCCAGCCACCGCCCGACCGCCCCATGCGCCAGGTCGTTCCAGGTGGCGAAGACGAACAGCCCGATCAGCAGCGCGAAGCCGGCGCGGAACCCGAACTCCACGGCCTTGGGCGGCAGCGGCTTCCCGCGCACCGCCTCGGCCGCATACATCACGAGATGCCCGCCATCGAGGAGCGGAATCGGGAACAGGTTGATCAGCGCGAGATTCACCGACAGCACGGCGATGAACAGCAGCAGGTTGCGGACGCCGGCATCCGCCATCTGTCCCGAGAGTTCCGCGATGCGGAGCGGACCGCCCAGCTCCTCCGTGCCGCGCTGTCCCGTCAGCATCTGCCACAGCGCGCGCAGCGTCTCCGCCGAGACCTCCAGCATCTGCACGGTGCCGGCCCACACGGCCGAGAGCGGGTCCAGCCGTTCGAACTCCGCGCCGCCCGCCTGCACGCCGAGCACGCCGTTGCCGTCGCGCGACTCGGGCACCGCGCGGAGCTCGAGCCTTCGGCCCTCGCGCTCCAGCGTCACCACCACCTCCTGCCCGGCGCGCGGGCGGATGTGGCGCTGCACCTCCTCGAAGCGGGAAACCGCCGCGCCGTCCAGCGCCAGGATCCGGTCGCCGGGCAGGATGCCGACGCGCTCGGCGGCGCTGCCCGGCGCGACCAGGGTGACCGAGGTCGTCACCACCGGCCGCCCGACCGCCATCAGGATGGCGGCGAACAGCACGATGGCGAGGAGGAAATTGGCGAGCGGCCCGGCGGCGACGATGATCGCGCGGTCGCGCAGCGGCTTGGCGTGGAAGGCGCCCTCGGGGTGCTGCGGGCCTTCCGACGGCCCGCCCTCCCCCGGCTGCTCCATGCCGTGCATCTTCACGTAGCCGCCCAAGGGGATCCAGCCGATCCGCCACTCGCAGCCCCGCCTGTCCACCCAGGAATAGAGCGCCCGCCCGAAGCCGACCGAGAAGCGTTCGACATGCACGCCGCGCCAGCGCGCGGCGAGATAGTGGCCGAGCTCATGAATGAAGATCAGCACGCCGAGCACGATCACGAAGGCGATCACGGTGCGCGGGAAGGCAGGCAGGAAGTCGAGCATCGGGGCTCCTGGCAGGACGCGCGGTCCCTCTAGCAGATGGGAGGCCGGGCGGCGAACGCCAACCGACGGCTCAGGCGGCGAGCGTGTCGCACAGCCCGGCCGCGACCCGCCGCGCCTCGGCATCCAGCGCCAGCACGGCGGGCAGGTCGGGCAGCGGGGGCGCGCCGAGGGCGTCCAGCACCCGCTCCACCACCTCGGCGATGGCGAGGAAAGGCAGGCGCCGGTCGAGGAAGCGCGCCACCGCCACCTCGTTCGCCGCGTTCAGCACCGCGGGCGCACCGCGGCCCGCACGCAGGGCGGCGCGGGCGAGCCGCAGCGCCGGGAAACGCTGCTCGTCCGGCGGGAAGAACTCGAGCCGCCCGAGCGCGGCCAAGTCCAGCGGCTTCACCGCCGCCGCCATCCGCCGCGGCCAGGCCAGAGCATGGGCGATGGGCGTCCGCATGTCCGGGCTGCCCAGCTGCGCCACCACCGAGCCGTCGGTGAAGTGCACGAGGCCATGCACGGTGGATTGCGGGTGGACCAGCACGCCGATCGCCTCCTCCGGCAGGGCGAACAGCCGCGCCGCCTCGATGATCTCCAGGCCCTTGTTGAACATGGTGGCGGAATCCACGCTAATCTTGGCGCCCATGCTCCACACCGGGTGCTTCACCGCCATCTCGGGCGTCACCGCGGCCATCTGCTCGCGCGTCCAGCTGCGGAAGGGGCCGCCCGAAGCAGTCAGCACGATCTTCTCGACGCCCTCGGCCGAGCGCCCGCCCATCGCCTGGAAGATGGCGTTGTGCTCGGAATCGACGGGCAGGATGGTGGCGCCGGAGGCGCGCGCGGCGTCCAGGAACAGGTCGCCCGCCGAGACCAGCGCCTCCTTGTTGGCGAGCGCGATCGCCCGGCCGTCCCGCGCCGCGGCGAGGGTGGGGCCGAGCCCGGCGGCGCCGACGATCGCGGCCATCGTCCAGTCGGCGTCGCGGGCGGCGGCCTCGGTCACCGCCTCCGGGCCCGCCGCCGCCTCGATGCCGCTGCCCGACAGCGCGTCCTTGAGCGGCAGGTAGCCGGCCGGGTCGGCGACCACGGCGAACTCGGCCGACAGCCGCCGCGCCAGCGCGGCGAGCCTGAGCGCGTCGCGTCCTGCCACCAGCGCGCCGACGGAGAACGCGCCGGGTTCCGCCGCCTCCAGCAACGCCGCGGTGGAGGCGCCGATCGAGCCGGTGGCGCCGAGGATCGAGATTCGCTTCGGCGCCGCGTCCATCACGAGGCCCAGGCCCAGATCTCCCGCCCCGGACCGGTGGCGAGCGCCAGCAGCGCCGCCACCGGCGCCGCGCCGAGCACGCCGTCCAGCCGGTCGAAGGCGCCGCCGTGGCCCGGCAGCAGGTGGGAGGAGTCCTTCACGCGGAAATGCCTCTTGATGGCCGATTCCAGCAGGTCGCCCGCCTGCGAGGCAACCCCGAGCAGCACCGCGGCGACCGGCGCGAACAGCCAGGCCGAGCCGACCAGCACCGCCACCCCCGTTCCCGCCGCCATCGCCGCGACCAGCCCGCCGATCGCCCCGGCCCAGGTCTTGTTCGGCGACACGGCGGGCCACAGCTTCGGCCCGCCGAAGGCCCGGCCGCAGGCATAGGCGCCGATGTCCGACGCCCAGACGACGAGGACGAGGAACAGCACGCTCGCCTGCCCGGCCGGATCCTCGCCGCGCAGCGCGATCAGCGACAGCCCGCCGACGCCGATGTAGAGCACCCCCGCCGCCAGCCAGGCCGCCGGCCCGTCCCGCCCGCCGCGCAGCCGCGCCAGCAGCCACACCACCCCGAAGCCGGCCGCCAGCACCGCGAAGCCCGCGGGGATGAAGCCGAACACCCCGAGCGCGCCCGCCGCCAGCACCGTCGCCGGCACCGCGGCGCCGACGACGCTGCGGATCCTGCCGCCGTTCAGATGCACCCATTCCCAGGACAGTGCCGCGGCGCCGACGGCGAGCAGCGCGGTGAACGCCTCCGGCCCCAGCCAGATCGCCGCCAGCACCAGCGCGCCGAACCCGACGGCGGTGACGGCGCGCTGCGGCAGGTCGCGCCAGCGCGAGGGTTCAGCCGGCGCGGAGGCCATAGCGGCGTTCGCGCCGGCCGAAGGCGTCGAGCGCCAGGCCGAGATGCTCGGCGGCGAAGTCCGGCCACAGCACGTCGAGGAACAGGAACTCGGCGTAGGCGGACTGCCAGAGCAGGAAGTTGGACAGCCGCTGCTCGCCCGAGGTGCGGATGATCAGGTCGGGGTCCGGCATGCCGGCGGTGGAGAGATGCGCGGCCAGCATCGCCTCGTCCACCTGCTCCGGCCGGATCACCCCGGCGGCGACCTTGGCGGCGACGGCGCGGGCGGCGGCGGCGATCTCCGCCCGACCGCCATAGGAGACGGCGACATTGAGGTTGAGGCGCGTGCCGCCGGCGGTCGCCGCCTCGGCCTCGGCGATGGCGCGCGCGGTCTCCGCCCCGAAACGCTCGCGTTCGCCGATCACGCGCAGGCGCACGCCGTTCTTCACCAGCGTGGCGACCTCGGTGCGGAGATAGAGGCGCATCAGCGCCGTCAGGTCGCGCACCTCGTCGGCCGGGCGGGACCAGTTCTCCGACGAGAAGGCGAACAGCGTCAGCCAGGGGATGCCGGCCTCGGCCACGGCCTCCACCGCGCGGCGGGCCGCCTCGCCGCCCGCCTTGTGGCCGAGGCCGCGCGGCAGCCCGCGCGCCTCCGCCCAGCGGCGGTTGCCGTCCATGATGATGCCGAGATGCACCGGCAGCCGCCCGGCGCGGGCGGCGCCCGGCGCTGCGATCGGCACGGCTTCGGCGTGGCCCATCCTGTCCCCCTGTCCGGGTGCGGGTCAGACCGCCCGGATGTCCTTTTCCTTCTCCGCCAGCAGCGCGTCCACCTGCTTGATGTACTGGTCGGTCAGCTTCTGCACCTCGTCCTGGGCGCGCTTCGCCTCGTCGTCGCTGATCGGCGCCTTCTTGTCGGCGTTCATCGCCTTGATCTGCTCCATGCCGTCGCGGCGCACGCCGCGGATCGCGACCTTCGCGGCCTCGGCATATTTCCCCGCCGTTCGTGCCAGCTCATTGCGGCGTTCCTGCGTCAGCGGCGGCAGCGGCACGCGGATCACCTGGCCCTCGGTCTGCGGGTTGAGGCCGAGGCCGGAATCGCGGATCGCGACCTCCACCGCCTTCACCACCGACTTGTCCCACACCTGCACCGACAAGAGGCCCGGTCCGGCGACCGAGACGTTCGCCACCTGGTTCAGCGGCTGGTTCGAGCCATAGGCCTCGACGCGCACGGGTTCCAGCAGCGCGGGGCTCGCGCGGCCGGTGCGCAGCCCGGCGAACTCCTTCTTCAAGGTCTCGATCGCGCCGTCCATGCGGCGCGTCAGGTCGGCCTTCAGGCTCTTGACGTCGGTTGCCATGCGGGCGGTTCCCCTACTGCTCGACCACGGTGGTGAAGCGCCCCTCGCCCTTGATGACGGCGGTGAAGGCGCCTTCCTCGTGGATGTTGAAGACGATGATCGGCAGGCGGTTCTCCCGCGCCAGGCTGATGGCGGCGGCGTCCATCACCGCGAGGTCGCGCGAGAGCATGTCGAGGTAGGTGAGGGTCGTGTAGCGCTCGGCGTCGGGGTTCTTGCGCGGGTCGGCGGAATAGACGCCGTCCACCTGCGTGCCCTTGAGCAGCGCGTCGCAGCCCATCTCGGCCGCGCGGAGCGCCGCCGCGGTGTCGGTGGTGAAGAACGGGTTGCCGGTCCCGCCGGCGAAGATGACGACCCGCCCCTTCTCCATGTGGCGCACGGCGCGGCGGCGGATGAAGGGCTCGCACACCGAGGACATCGGGATCGCCGACTGCACCCGTGTCGGCACGCCGAGCTTCTCGAGCGCGGACTGCATGGCGAGCGCGTTCATCACGGTGGCCAGCATCCCCATGCTGTCGGCCTGGGCGCGGTCCATCCCGGCGGCGGCGCCGGAGACGCCGCGGAAGATGTTGCCGCCGCCGATGACGAGGCAGACCTCGACGCCGAGCTCCACCACGCCCTTGATGTCGGCGGCTATGGCCCGGACGGTCGCGGTGTCGAGCCCGTACTCCTTGGCGCCCATCAGCGCCTCGCCGGAGACCTTGAGAAGCACGCGCTTGTACGCTGTCTCGGGCATCTGGCGGGCGGTTCCCAACTGGCTGGCGTTGCGGCGCCCGCGGGCCCGGGCGGCCGGCAGGATAGGAAGCGCGGGGCGGTGCCCGCAAGGCGCGGGGCGACGCGGCCGCGCCGCCCCGGACCAGGCTCAGCCGCCGGAGACGGCCGCCGCGACCTCGGCCGCGAAGTCGCTCGCCTGCTTCTCGATGCCCTCGCCGAGCTGGAAGCGGGCGAAGCCGGTGCAGGTGGCGCCGGCCTTCTGCACCACCGCCTTCACGCGGCTCTCGCCGTCATGCACCCAGACCTGCTCGAGCAGCACCACTTCCTCGTAGAACTTGCGGATGCGGCCCTCGACCATCTTCTCGATGACCGCGGGCGGCTTGCCGGAGCCGGCGGCCTGCTCGGTCAGCACCGCGCGCTCGCGCTCCAGCGCCGCCGGGTCCACGCCGGCGATGTCGAGGAACTCGGGCCGGGCGGCGGCGACATGCATGCCGATCTGGCGGCCGAGGTTCAGCATCACCTCGGCCTCGCTCTTGCCTTCGAGGGCGACCAGCACGCCGATCTTGCCGAGGCCGGGCTTCACCGCGTTGTGGACGTAGGTGGCGACCACACCCTCGTTCACCCGCAGCACGCGGGCGCGGCGGATCGTCATGTTCTCGCCGACCGTGGCGATCAGCCGCGTCAGCTCGTCCTGCACGGTGTCGGCCCTGGTCGTCTCCTCGACCAGATCGACCGAGCCGGGCCAGGTCGCGGCCTTCAGCGCCTCGACATCCTCGCCGACCGAAAGCGCCAGTTCGGCCACCTTCGCGACGAAGCTCTGGAACAGCTCGTTGCGGGCGACGAAATCGGTCTCGGCGTTCACCTCGACCATCGCGCCGACATTCGGCCCGGTGGCGACGCCGATCAGCCCCTCGGCGGCGACGCGGCCGGACTTCTTGGCGGCGGCCGACAGGCCCTTCTTGCGCAGCCAGTCGATCGCGGCCTCCATGTCGCCGCCCGTCTCGGTCAGCGCCTTCTTGCAGTCCATCATGCCCGCGCCGGTCTTCTCGCGCAGGTCACGCACCATCGCGGCGGTGATCTCGGCCATGGTCGGTCGTCCTTCCGGTCAGGCGTTGGCGGCGGGTTCTTCGGCCTCGGGCAGCAACTCGGGCGGCGCCTGCTCGGCGGCGCCGATGTCCACGCCCGAGGCCTGCAGCTCGGCCGAGATGCCGTCGAACACCGCGGCCGCCACCATGTCGCAGTAGAGGTTGATCGCGCGGATCGCGTCGTCGTTGCCCGGGATCGGGTAGGTGATGCCGGTCGGGTCGGAGTTGCTGTCGAGCACGGCGACCACCGGGATGCCGAGCTTGTTGGCCTCCTCGATCGCCAGCTTCTCCTTGATCGTGTCGATCACGAAGAGGATGTCGGGCAGCCCGCCCATCTCCTTGATGCCGCCGAGCGCGCGGTCGAGCTTCTCCTTCTCGCGCGTCAGCATCAGGATCTCCTTCTTGGTGAGGCCCTGGGTGCCGCTGGCAAGCTGCTCCTCCATCTGCTTCAGGCGCTTGATGGAGCCGGTGATCGTCTTCCAGTTGGTCAGCATGCCGCCGAGCCAGCGGTGGTTGACGTAATACTGGCCGCAGCGCGTCGCGGCTTCCGCCACGTAGTCGGCGGCCGCCTTCTTGGTGCCGACGAACAGGACGCGGCCGCCGGAGGCGACGGTGTCGCGGATCGCCTTCAGCGCCCGCTCCAGCAGCGGCACGGTCTGCTGCAGGTCCAGGATGTGGACCTGGTTTCGGACGCCGAAGATGTAGGGGGCCATCTTCGGGTTCCAGCGGCGGGTGTGGTGGCCGAAATGCACGCCGGCTTCGAGCAGGCCGCGCAGGGTAACCTCGGGCATCGCCATGGGGCGGGTCCTTCCTTCCGATCACGTCCGGTTGAGCCTCCGCGGCACAAGCCCCGTTGCCGGGGACCGGACCCTGCCGTTCAGCGGAAGGGCGCGCCGCGTGCGGATTTGCCGGGCGGAAGCCTTCCCCCGCCCGGCCGCGGCGCTATGCCATGGGCAGGGGTGGGGTGCAAGACGTCAGGTCGCCTCCACCGAGGCGACGCCCGGGATCACCTTGAGCGCCTGCGCGAGCCGGGGCGCGACGGCGACGCGGCGCGGCAGGACGATCTCCACCTCCTGCCCCGGCGCCAGCTTCGGCAGCAGCACGATGCGGCCCCTGCCGGGCGCGAGGGAGGCCAGCAGGTCGCGGATCGCGGGCACCGCCTCGGCGCTGTCGAGCCCGATGCGGAGTTCCTGGCCGAGATCGGCGGCGGCGCGGTCGAGCGTCTCCGCGTCCTGGGCGGTGAGGCGCAGCGTCTCGCCCTCGATGCGTGCGTCGGCGGTGACGAGGAGCGCGCTGCCTTCCGTCAGGATGTCGCGGCAGCGCGACAGGGTTTCCGAGAAGAACGTCACCTCGAAGGAGCCCGCGCCGTCCGACAGCGTGACCCACGCCATGCGGCTGCCGGTGCGGGTGTTGCGTTCCTTGCTGTTCACCACGGTGCCGGCGAGCTTGAGACGCGCCGCACCGGCGCGGGCGCGCTCGGCGATGGCGGAGGACGGCGTGACGGCGAGCCGCTTGAGCGCCGCCTTGTAGGCATCGAGCGGATGCGCGGAGAGGTGGAAGCCGACCGCCTCGGCCTCCTGCGACAGGCGTTCCAGCTCCGGCCAGTCCGGCATGTCTGGCAGGCGCAGCGGCTCGGGCCCCGCCGCCGCGCCGAACAGGCCGATCTGCGAGGAGGCGCGGTCCTCGGCCGCGGCCTGCGCGCGGCGGAGGATGGTCTCGGCGCCGTGGAACACGCGGGCGCGGTTCGGTTCCAGGCTGTCGAAGGCGCCGGCGCGGGCCAGGTTCTCCACCTGCATCTTGTTGAGCAGCTTCGGGTCCACGCGGGCGGCGAAATCCGCGAGGCTCGTGAACGGCGCGCCGCGCGCGCCGACCAGATCCTGCATCGCCTTCAGGCCCACGCGCTTCACGGCGGCGAGCGCGAAGCGGATCGCCGGCCTGCCGTCGGCGCCCTGCTCCACCAGGAACTCGGCGCCGGAGCGGTTGATGTCGGGCGGCAGGATGGCGATGCCGAGGCGCGCCGCCTCCTGGATATGGGCGGCCAGCTTCTCCGTCTTGTCGAGATCGAGCGTCATGGAGGCGGCGAGGAACGCCACCGGGTGGTTCGCCTTCAGCCAGGCGGTCTGGTAGGCGACGAGGGCGTAGGCCGCGGCGTGGCTCTTGTTGAAGCCGTATTCCGCGAATTTCTCCATCAGGTCGAAGATCTCGCCCGCCTTGTCGGCCGGGATGCCGCGCGCGGTCGCGCCGTCGCAGAAGATCTTGCGCTGCGCCTCCATCTCGGCGCGGATCTTCTTGCCCATGGCGCGGCGCAAGAGATCCGCGCCGCCGAGCGTGTAGCCCGCGAGGTCCTGGGCGATCTGCATCACCTGCTCCTGGTACACCAGGATGCCGTAGGTCTCGGCCACCACCTCGCGCATCGCCGGGTGCGGCGGTTCCCACGGTTCGCCGTGCTTCCTCGCGCAATAGGCCGGGATGTTCGGCATCGGACCCGGGCGGTAGAGCGAGACGGCGGCGATCAGGTCCTCGAAGCGGTCGGGGCGCATGGCGCGCAGCACGTCGCGCATGCCCGCACTTTCGAACTGGAACACCCCGGCGGCGTCGCCCCGCGCCAGCATCTCGTAGGTCCTGGCGTCGTCGAGCGGGATCGCCGCGATGTCCAGGCCCGGCTGGTCGCGGCGCGCGAGTTCGACGGCCTTCTCGATCACCGTCAGCGTCTTGAGGCCGAGGAAGTCGAACTTCACGAGCGACGCGCTCTCGACCCATTTCATGCTGTACTGCGTCACCAGCATGTCCGAGCGCGGGTCGCGATACAGCGGCACGATGTCGATCAGCGGACGGCGGCCGATGACGACGCCGGCGGCGTGGGTGGAGGCGTTGCGGTACAGCCCCTCCAGCTCCAGCGCGGTCTCCAGCAGGCGGGCGACCGTCTCGTCGGTGTCGCGCATCTCCTGCAGGCGCGGCTCGCCTTCGATCGCCTGCTGCAGCGTCACGGGCCTGGCCGGGTTGAACGGGATCAGCTCCGCGATGCGGTTCACCTGGCCATAGGGCATGCCCATGACGCGGCCGACGTCGCGCACCACCGCCTTCGCCTGCAACCGGCCGAAGGTGATGATCTGCGCGACGCGGTCGGCGCCGTAGGCCTCGCGCACATAGGCGATGACCTCGTCGCGGCGGTCCTGGCAGAAGTCGATGTCGAAGTCCGGCATCGAGACGCGCTCGGGGTTCAGGAAGCGCTCGAACAGCAGGCCGAAGCGGATCGGGTCGAGGTCGGTGATCGCCAGCGCCCAGGCGACGACGGAGCCGGCGCCGGAGCCGCGGCCCGGCCCCACCGGAATGCCGCGCGACTTGGCCCATTGGATGAAGTCGGCGACGATCAGGAAATAGCCGTCGAAGCCCATCCGGGTGATGACGGAGAGCTCATAGGCCAGGCGCTCGCGGTAGCGCGGCTTCTCCGCTTCGGGCAGCGACGCGATGCGGCGTTCGAGCCCTGCGGCGGCGAGTTCCGCGATGGTCTCGGCTTCCGTCCGCCCGGGGAGCACCTTCGGGCTGACGGGGAGTTCGGGCTTCCGCGTCTCCGCCATCACCGCGCACAGCCGCGCGATGGCAAGCGTGTTGTCGCAGGCCTCGGGCAGGTCCGCGAAGGCGGCGCGCATGGCGGCCGGCGGCTTCAGCCAGTGCTCGGGCGTCAGGCGCCGGCGGTCCGGGTCCTGCAGCAGCCGGCCCTCCGCGATGCAGAGCAGCGCGTCATGCGCGGCGTGCATCCGCGCATCGGCGAAGTGCACGTCGTTCGCCGCGACGATCGGCACGCCCGCTGCGTCCGCCAGCGCGAGCAGATGCGATTCCACCTCGCGTTCGCCCGCGACACCGTGGCGGTGGAGTTCGACGGCAAGACGATCGGGGAACGCCTCGCGCAGCGCGTGCAGCAGGCGCTCGGCGGGCTCGCGCCGGCCTTCGGCGGCGAGGCGGCCGAGCGGGCCGGGCGTGCCGCCGGTCAGCAGGAACAGGCCCTCGTTGTGTTCGCGCAGCAGGTCGAGCGTGATGGCCGGCTTGCCGGAGGCGTCATCGCGCAGGTAGCCGAGCGAGGAGAGGCGCTGAAGGTTGGCGAGGCCCGCCGCATCCATCGCCAGCGCCACCAGCGCATCGGGCGGGTTGCGCGCGGCGTCGGGGCGCGGGTCGGTCTCGGCGCGGGCGAGCCCCAGGCGGCAGCCCATGATCGGCTGCACCCCCTTCGCCGCCGCGGCCAGCGCGAACTCGAGCGCGCCGAACATGTTGGCGGTGTCGGTGAGCGCGATCGCCGGCATGCCGCGCTCGGCCGCCAGCGCGCCGAGCTTCTCCGCCTTGATCGCGCCCTCGGACAGCGAATAGGCGGAATGGACGTGCAGGTGGACGAAGCCGTCGGTCATGTCGTCTCCGCGAATCGGGCGCAGGATAGCGCGTCAGGCGACGGCGATGCGCCCGTCCCTCAGCGTCACCACCCGGTCCATGCGCCGCGCGAGATCCGGGTTGTGGGTCGCGATCAGCGCCGCCATGCCGAGATGACGCACCGTCTCGAGCAGCGCGTCGAACACGACCGACGCCGTGCCGACATCGAGGTTGCCGGTCGGCTCGTCGGCCAGCAGCACGCGCGGCGCGTTGGCGAGCGCGCGGGCGATGGCGACGCGCTGCTGCTCGCCGCCGGAAAGCCGGCCGGGGCGGTGGTGCAGCCGCTCGGCCAGCCCGAGCCGCGCCAGCAGCTCCCGCGCCCGCGCCGACGCCTCGGCCCGCGGCCGGCCGTCGGCCATCTGCGGCAGAACCACGTTCTCCTCGGCCGTGAACTCCGGCAGCAGGTGGTGGAACTGGTACACGAAGCCGATGGTGCGGCGGCGGATCGCGGTGCGCGCATCGTCCGCCAGCGCGCCGGCGGCGCGGCCCTCGACGAACACCTCGCCGCCATCCGGCCGTTCCAGCAGCCCTGCGAGATGCAGCAGCGTGGACTTGCCGGTACCTGACGGCGCGACGAGCGCCACGATCTCGCCCGCATGCAGGTCGAGCTCGGCGCCGCGCAGCACCGGCAGTTCCCCTGCCTCCGTGCGGTAGCGGCGTTCGATGGCGGCGAGCCGCAGCGTAGGCTCAGGCATTGCGCAGCGCCACCACTGGATCGGTCCGCGCGGCCTTCCAGGACGGATACAGCGTCGCGGCGAGCGACAGGCCGAGGCCCATCGCCACCACCTGCGCCACCTCGTTCCAGTCGAGCACGGCGGGCAGCCGCGTCAGGAAATACACCTCCGGGCTGAACAGTTCGGTGCCGGAGAGCGACTGGATCGCCTGGCGGATGCTCTCGATGTTCCAGCAGAACACGACGCCGAGCACGAAGCCGATCGCGGTGCCGGCGACGCCGATCGTCGCGCCGCACAAGAGGAAGATGCGCATCACCGCGCCGCGCGTCGCACCCATGGTGCGCAGCACGGCGATGTCGCGGGTCTTGTCCTTCACCAGCATGATCAGGGACGAGACGATGTTGAACGCCGCGACCAGGATGATCAGCGTCAGGATCAGGAACATCACGTTGCGTTCCACCTGCACCGCCTGGAAGAAGGAGGAGTTCGTCTCCTGCCAGTCGAGGATGCGCACTGGGCGGTCGCGGAGGGCTGCGAAGATCTCCCGCGTCACGGCGCGGACGCGCGCCGGATCCTCGACGAACACCTCCACCTGCGTCGCCGCGTCGCGCGCCTGGAAGTAGATCTGCGCCGCTTCCAGCGGCAGGAACACGAAGCTGCTGTCGTATTCGTTCATGCCCGCTTCGAACAGCGCGACGATGGTGTAGGCGCGCACGCGCGGCACCGTTCCCATCACCGTCGCCCGCCCCTGCGGCGAGACGAGGCTGATCCGGTCACCGACCGACAGGCCCATGCGGACGGCAAGCCGCGTGCCGATCACGATCGCATCCTCGCCGCCGAACTGCTCGAGGCTGCCGGAGCGGATGTTGTCCGCGATCAGCCTGCGCGCGCGCAGATCCTCGGGCCTTATGCCGCGCGCCAGCCCGCCGGAAGCGCCGCCGCGCTCGCTCGTCAGCAGCACCTGGCCCTCGACGATCGGGGTGGCCGACACCACGCCGGGGACGCGGCGCAGGCGCTCGGCGACGGCGTCGAAATCGGGCAGGTTGCCCTGCTGGGCATAGACGCCGAGATGCCCGTTCACGCCGAGGATGCGGCCGAGCAGCTCCTGCCGGAAGCCGTTCATCACGCTCATCACGATGATCAGCGTGGCGACGCCGAGCGCGATGCCGACCAGCGAGAAGATGCCGATCACCGAGACGAAGCGTTCCTCCTTCCGCGCGCGGAGGTAGCGGAAGGCGACCATGCGCTCGAAGGGGCCGAACATCAGGGGTGCTGGCTTTCCCGGATGCGGGCGATCGCGTCCTCCGGGCTCAGTTCCGCGCGCTCGCCGCTGCGGCGGCGCTTCAGCTCGACCCGCCCCGCCGCGGCGCCGCGCGGCCCGACGATCACCTGCCAGGGGTGGCCCAGCAGGTCGGCGTCGGCGAACTTCTCGCCCGCGCGCGCGTCGCGGTCGTCGAGCACGGCGTTGCCGGCGAGCGCGGCGTAGACCTGGCCCGACAGCGCGTCGGTCGCGGCATCCCCGGGCTTCAGGTTGATCACCGCCGCCGCCCAGGGTGCGACGGCATCGGGCCAGATGATGCCGCCCTCGTCGTGGTTCGCCTCGATCAACGCCCCGACCAGGCGCGAGACGCCGATGCCGTAGGAGCCCATCTCCGGATGCACCGGCGTGCCGTCGGGCCCGGCCACGGTCATCCCCATCGCGGCGCTGTATTTGGTGCCGAAGTAGAAGATGTGCCCGACCTCGATGCCGCGCGCCGAGACGCGGTCCGCCTCGGGGATCGCGGCCCACGCCGCCTCGTCGTGCTTCTCGTCGGTCGCCGCGTAGTGCTGAGTCCAGAAATCGGTGATGTGCGAGAGGTCGGCGTCGTAGTCAGGGGTGTCGCGCAGCGCGTCGTAGTCGAGCAGGGCGCGGTGCAGGAACACCTGCGATTCGCCGGTCTCCGCCAGGATGATGAACTCGTGGGACAGATTGCCGCCGATCGGGCCGGTATCCGCCTGCATCGGGATCGCCTTCAGCCCCATGCGGGCGAAGGTGCGCAGATAGGCCACGAACATCTGCCGGTAGGAGTGGATCGCCCCCTCCTTCGTCAGGTCGAAGGAATAGGCGTCCTTCATCAGGAACTCCCGCCCGCGCATCACGCCGAAGCGCGGGCGCACCTCGTCGCGGAACTTCCACTGGATGTGGTAGAGGTTGCGCGGCAGGTCGCGGTAGGATTTCGCGTAGGCGCCGAAGATGTCGGTCACCATCTCCTCGTTGGTGGGGCCGTAAAGCATCTCGCGCTCGTGCCGGTCGCGGATTCGCAGCATCTCCTTGCCGTAGTCGTCGTAGCGGCCCGAGCGCTGCCAGAGTTCCGCCGGCTGGATGGTCGGCATCAGGATTTCCTGCGCGCCGGCGCGGTCCTGCTCCTCGCGCACGATTCGCGCAACGTTGTTCAGCACGCGCTGGCCCGCCGGCAGCCAGGCGTAGATGCCGGCCGAGGTCTGCCGCACCAGCCCGGCGCGCAGCATCAGCCGGTGCGAGACGATCTGCGCCTCGGCGGGCGTTTCCTTGAGGGTGGGCAGGAAGGCGCGGGAAAGGCGCAAGGCGGTGGCTCCAGGGGCGGGGGTCGCGAATGGCGGCGGACCCTAGGGCAGAACGCGTCGCCGGGGAACGCACCCCGCACTGCGACAGGAAATTGCGCGCGGGGTGCCGGCAAGGGCGCAATCTGACGCGTGACGCCCCCGGGGCGAAAAAACCGCTTGGAGGTCCGGTAACCGTTGGGTAAGAAAAAGGGGCCGCATCCCCGCAAGAGGGAGCGGCCCCGAGTTTAGGGAGGAAACGCCAGTCACACGGCAGGAAGAGGACCAACCCTCTCCCTGCCGTCATTATGTCGGGGCGAGACCCTCCGCGCCACGAGGAATCCAGCGCTGACTGCGCGAAAATGGGCAGTCCGGACAGCCGGCGCTTGATTTGGCACCAGACTCTGCCCGTTCCGCCGCGGCCTGCCTAATCGTTGGGCAACGCGAAGACCCCGTCGCGGAACGACAGCCAGCCGCTCTCGATCACGCCCCAGATCGCCAGCCAGATCACCGCCGCCAGCAGCGTGGTGCCCAGCAGCCGCATCCCAAGCCGCGGGTTGCTCGGGGCGCCGCGCCAGCCGCCGGCATCCGGATCGCCGTCCGGGTCCGGGCGCGTGCCGATGGGCAGGACGATGAACAGCGCGGTCCACCACACCAGGGCGAACACGACGATGCCGGTGAACCAGGTCATGCCGTGAACGTGGCGTGCGGACGCGGACGGCGCTAGGGTGGGGCGGGAGATTCAGGAGGATTGCACCATGCGTGGTCGGCTTAGCGGGGTCGCGCGTGCGGCGGCCGTGCTCTCCCTCTCGCTCGGCATCGCAGCCCTGCCTGTCTCGCCCGAGCGTGGCTTTGCCACGGCCGAGGCCAGGGGTGGCGGCGGAGGTGGCGGCGGCGGCGGGGGCGGGCCGGGCAACGGCAACGGCGCCGGGCCGGGCGAACACGGGGGCCGCGGTGGCGGCAACGAGTTCGGCCAGGGCGTCGCGGCGGCCGCACGTGGCGAAAGCCCCGGGCGCGGTGGCGGCGATGGCGCCGGCCGCGGCGGCGACCGCGGCGCGCTCGCCGCGCAGCTCGGCGCGCTGAATGCCGCCCATGCCTCGCCGACGGCGCGGGCCAATGCGGCGCCGAACTCGCGCGTCGGGATGATCGCCGCCTATGAACGGGCGATGCTGGCGGCGCTCGCGCTGCCGGCGACGACACCGCAGGAGATCGCCGCGCGCAACGAGGCGATCGCCGCCGCGCTCGCCTCGCTTGAGGCCGCCGCGAACCGGTCGCCGCTGACCGCGGAGGTGGTGGCCGAAGTGAACGCGCTGCTCGGGCTGCCGGCGACGCCCTGAGCGGCGGCGGCGCTCAGCCGCCGGGGAAGCGGCGGCGCAGGCGGTCCATCACCTCTGGCGCATAGGCGTCGCCCGCCGTCAGGCCCTCGGCGCGCGCGAAGGCCAGCAGGGCCCCGCGCGTCGCCGGGCCATCCTGCCCATCCACGGCGAGGGTCGCGCGCCCCAGCCCGTTCAGCGCGGACTGCGCGAACCGCACGAGCGGACGGTCCACCCGCGCCACCGCGCCGCGCGCGGTCTCCCCGCGCAGGCGGGCGAGGGCGGCCGAGGCCGTCGCGCCCGGCACCCGCCGGCGCAGCGCGTCCCGATACGGCACCGCCGGCTGATGGCCGCGCTCCGCCGCGATGGTGAAGCGCGCCAACGCCTCCGCCTCGTCCCGGGCCGTCGCCCGGCCGAGCGTCTGCAGCAGCGCCATCGCCTGCATGGACGGCAGGTGCCCGCGCTCCGCGGCGCGCTGGAACCACAGGGCGGCGAAGGCGCGCTCCTGCGGCACGCCCTGCCCCGCCTCCAGCAGCCGCGCCAGGTGGAACATCGCCAGCACATGCCCCTGCCCCGCCGCGCGGGCGAGCCACGGCGCGGCGGCGGCGCCGTCGTCGCGCAGCAGGTGGCTCATGCCGAGGTGGAACTGCGCGTCGCGGGAGCCGAGGTTCGCCGCCTGCTCGATCAGCGCGGCGCCGCGGTCCGGGTCGGTGCGCGCGAGGGTGAGGCCGTCGTGATAGACCCGCGCGGCGCGGGCGCGGTCGGCGGCGGGCGGCTCCGGGGCGGCGACACTCGGCACCGCGGGCGGCGGCAGCAGGGCGGCGCAGCCGGGAAGCGCCGCCAGCAGCGCGAGCGCCAGCAGGACCCGCCGCATGGTCCCGTCCCGGCGGGTCACAGCCGCAGCAGATGCACCTCGACGCTCGGGCGCTTGCGCAGCCGCCGCCCGACCGCCTTGCGCAGCGCGCCGCGCGCGGCCTCGCGCAGCGCGTCGTCCTCGCGGCGGATCGGCGCCGGCAGCTCGGCCAGGCTGCGCGCGAGTTCGCCGCCGAGCTGCTCGGGTGCCTCGTCCTCGGCGTCGAACAGCCCGGGCGCGGAGACCTTGGGCTGGCCGAGGATGCGGCCCGTCTTGTCCACCGCCAGCGAGGCGACGACCAGGCCGTTGAACAGCATCTTCTTCCGCGCCGCCAGCACCGCGCCGTCGAGCGGCAGGAGCCGCCCCTCGTCCAGCACGAGGCGCCCGGTCGGCGCCGATTCGACGATGCGCGGCTCGCCGGGCGCCAGGCGCAGCATGTCGCCGTCCTCGACGGTGATCGGCTCGACCTGCAGGGTCTTGGCGAACTCGGTGTGTTCGGTCAGGTGCCGCCATTCGCCATGCACCGGGATGGCGTAGCGCGGCTTCACCAGCTGGTAGAGCCGCCGCAGCTCGTCGCGCGCCGGGTGGCCGGAGACGTGGACCATGTGGTCGTCCGCCGTCATCACCCGGCAGCCGGCGCGGGCAAGCTCGTCCTGCAGGCGGATGATCGCCTTCTCGTTCCCCGGGATCATCCGCGAGGAGAAGATCACCGTGTCCCCTTCGCCGAGCGCGATGTTCGGGTGCGTGTCGGCGGCGATCTTCGACAGCGCGCTGCGCGGCTCGCCCTGGCTGCCGGTGCAGATGATCAGCAGCTCGTCGTCCGGCAGGTAGGAGGCCTCCTCCTCCGGCACGAAGGGCGGGATGTCGGAGAGATAGCCGCATTCCCGCGCCGCCGCCTCGGCGTTGCGCAAGGAGCGGCCGAACAGCGCGACGCGGCGCCCCGCGGCCTTCGCGGCGTGGCAGATCGAGGAGATGCGCGCCAGGTTGGTGGCGAAGCAGGTGACGGCGACGCGGCCCTTCAGCGGGCGGATCAGCGCGGCGAGGCTGCGGCGCACCTCGGCCTCGCTGCCGGAATGGCCCTCGACCAGCGCATTGGTCGAGTCGCAGACCATCGCCAGCACCCCCTCCGCGCCGAGGCGCGCGAAGGCGGCCTCGTCGGTCGGCGGGCCGATCAGCGGCTCAGGGTCCAGCTTCCAGTCGCCGGTGTGCAGCACCGTGCCGTGCGGCGTGCGGATGGCGAGCGCCTGCGCCTCCGGGATCGAGTGGGCGACCTGCAGGAACTGCAGGTCGAACGGCGGCAGCGCGAAGCGGCCGCCGAGCGGGATGGTGTGCAGCGGCACGCGGCCGAGCAGCCCGGCCTCCGCCAGTTTCCGCCGCAGCACGGCGGACGCGAAGGGCCCCGCATAGACCGGGCAGCGCAGCAGCGGCCAGAGATGCGCGACCGCCCCGATGTGGTCCTCATGCGCGTGGGTGATCACGAGGCCGACCAGCTTGTCGGCGCGTTCCGCGAGCCAAGCGGGGTCGGGCGCCATCACCTCGGCCTCGGGGAACTCGGCGCCGCCGAAGCCGATGCCGCAATCCACCGCCAGCAGCGCGCCGTTGCAGCGATAGACATTGAGGTTCATGCCGATCTCGCCGGTCCCGCCGAGCGGGAGGAAGGCCAGATCGCCGGATACTGCGTTCATGTCGGGTCTATTCGAATTCCGGTCGGAGGGGGTCGCGCGCCGCGGTCCGCGTGAAGATGGGGGGTGGATTGCGATCCGCCAGCAGGCGCAGCCCCTCGAGGGTGATGTCGGGGTCGGCGCGTTCTATCACCGAGGTGCCCTCGGCGAACAGGGGCGCAAGGCCGCCGGTGGCGACCGTCTTCAGCGGACCGCCGTATTCGGCGCGGATGCGGGCGATGAGCCCCTCGATCAGCCCGACATAGCCCCAGTAGATGCCGGACTGCATGGCGGGCACGGTGTCCCGCCCGATCACCGATTGCGGGCGGCCGATGCCGATCCGCGGCAGCCGCGCGGCGGCCTGGTGCAGCGCCTCGATCGAGAGATTGATTCCAGGCGCGATGACGCCGCCGAGATAGGCGCCGTCGCGGTCCACCACGTCGAAGGTGGTGGCGGTGCCGAAGTCGATCACGACGAGCGGGCCGCCATAGATCCGGTGCGCGGCGAGCGCGTTCAGCAGACGGTCGGCGCCCACCTCTGCCGGGCGGTCCACCCTGATGTCGAAGCCCCAGTCGAGGGTGGAGCGCGCGATCAGCGGCTCCACGCCGATCCAGTCGCGCGACAGGCGCCGCAGGTTGTAGAGCGCGGCCGGCACGACGGTGCCGATGGCGCAGCGAGAGATGTCCGACGGCTTCAGGCCGGCATGGGCGAACAGCGCCAGCAGCCACACGGCGTATTCGTCGCTGGTGCGGTCCGCGCGCGTCGCGATGCGCCAGCGGCCGCGCCACTCCGCCCCGTCATGCACGGCGAAGACGATGTTGGTGTTGCCGGCGTCCACGGCGAGCAGCATGGGTCAGGCTCCGACCTCTCCGGCGGCGATGGCGCGACATCCGCCATCCTCGTCCAGCAGCAGACTGCCATCGGGCGCGAGTCCCGCGAAGCGGCCCGAACGCGGGGCGGCGGTGCCGCGCACGGTGACCGGCGCGCCGGGCGCCGGACCGCGCGCGAGCCAGGCCTCGCGGATCGGCGCGAAGCCCTCCGCCGCCAGTTGGCCGAGGCGTCGTGCGAGCGCGTCGAGCAGCACGCCGGCGAAGCCGACCGGCTCGGGCGGCGGGCCGAAGGACGCGAAGCAGGCGGTCGGGCGGTCGGGCAGCGCGGGGGCGTGCGAGAGGTTCACGCCGATGCCGAGGATGAGGTGGGCGATGCGGCCGTCTTCGCCGGTGGCTTCGGCGAGGATGCCGCCGGCCTTGCCGCCCCCGAGCAGCAGGTCGTTCGGCCATTTCAGCCCGACCGGAGCGCCGGGCGGCAGCGCGGCGGCGCTGGCGTCGGCGAGGGCGGCGGCGGCGGTGAGCCCGAACAGCGGCACATCGCGCAGCGGCGCCGCGGGGCGCAGCAGCACCGAGAGGTGCAGGTTGCCCGCCGGGCTGTCCCAGCCGCGGCCGGCGCGGCCGCGCCCCGCGGTCTGGCGCCGCGCGAGGATGGCGGTGCCTTCCGGCGCGCCCTCGGCGGCGAGGGCAGCGAGCATGTCGCTCGTGCTCGGCGCCTCCGACAGGATGCGGAGGCGCCAGGCGATTCCGCTCACCCGAGCAATGCCGCCACCGCGGCCTGGGCGGCGGCGACGAGCGGACCGGAGAGGAGGAAGAAGCCGGCGGTGACGAGCCCGGTGCCCGCCATGACGAAGGACACGGCCATCGGCCGCGGCGCGAAGGCGCCGGCCGGGGCGTCGAAATACATCACCTTGACCACGCGGAGATAGTAGTAGGCCGAGACGACAGAGGCGAACACCGCGATGACGGCGAGCCAGACGAAGCCGCCCTGGATCGCCGGCAGAAGCACATAGAGCTTGGAGAAGAAGCCCGACAGCGGCGGGATGCCCGCCATCGCGAACATGAACACCGCCATGCCGAGCGCCATCGCCGGATCGGTGCGGCCGAGGCCGGCGAGGTCGGAGACCGTCTCCACCGACCGCCCGTCGCGGCGCATGGCGACGAGGACGGAGAAGGCGCCGAGGCTCATCGTGAGGTAGATGGCGGTGTAGATCAGCACGCCGCGCAGCCCCGCCTCGGAGCCGCAGACGAGGCCCATCATCACGAAGCCGGTGTGGCTGATCCAGGAATAGGCGAGCAGGCGCTTCAGGTTGTCCTGCCGGATCGCGGCGAAGGCGCCGAGCAGCATGGAGAGGGCGGAGGCCAGCAGCATCACCTGCTGCCAATGCTCGATCAGCCCGCCGAACGGCCCGGCGAGCATGCGCACGATCACCGCGACGGCGCCGACCTTGGTGGCGGTGGCGAAATAGGCGACGACGCTGGTGGGCGCGCCCTCGTAGACGTCGGGCGTCCACATGTGGAAGGGCACCGCGGCCACCTTGAAGGCGAGGCCGGCGATGATGAACACCATGCCGATGACGACGCCGGGCGATGCCTCGGCGCCGCGGTCGAGCGCCGCGGCGATGGCGGTGAAGTTGGTGGTGCCCGCGAAGCCGTAGACGAGCGACATGCCGTAGAGCAGGAGGCCGGAGGACAGCGCGCCGAGCACGAAGTACTTGAGCCCCGCTTCCGCGCTGCGCGGGTTGTCGCGGTCGAAGGCGGCGAGGATGTAGAGCGGCAGCGAGAGAAGTTCGAGGCCGAGATAGAGGGTGATGAGATCGTTCGCCGAGATCATCACCAGCATGCCGAGGGTGGCGAACAGGATCAGCACCGGGAACTCGAACTTGGCGATGCGTTCGGCGCGGTTCCAGTCGAGCGCGAGCAGCAGCGCGAGCGCCGCGCCGCCCAGCGTCAGCACCTTCATGTAGCGGGCGAAGCCGTCCGACACGTATTGCCCGTTGAACGCCGCGCCGTCCGGCTGCGCGAGCACCAGCACGCCGGCCAGCAGGAAGGCGCCGAGCGCCGCCATCGTGGAGGCGAAGGTGGTGTCCCGCTTCGGGATGACGCCGCCTGCGAGGATGGCGAGGCCGGCGAGCGCGAGCACGATCTCGGGCAGCGCGAGGGTCCAGTTCATGGCGCGATCCCGGCCAGCCGCGGCGCCGCCAGCGCGGCCTCGTGCCGCGCGACGAGGTTGGCGACCGAGGCCTCGGTGAAGGAGAGGAAGGAGGAGGGGTAGAGGCCGAGCCAGAGTGTCAGCACGATCAGCGGCGCGAAGATCGCGACCTCGCGCGGGGAGAGGTCCATGAGGCCGCGCAGATCCTCGCGCGTGATGCGGCCGAAGGCGACCCGGCGATACAGGAAGAGCATGTAGGCCGCGCCGAGGATCATGCCGAGCGCTGCGCCGAAGGCGACCCAGGGGTTCACCTGCCAGGCGCCGATGATGACGAGCAGCTCGCCCGGGAACCCCGCCGTGCCGGGAAGGGCGACGGAGACCATGGTGAACAGCATGAACACCAGCGCATAGACGGGCATGACCTTGGCGACGCCGCCATAGCGCGCGATCTCGCGGCTGTGCACGCGGTCATACAGCACGCCGACGCAGAGGAAGAGCGCGCCGGAGACGATGCCGTGCGAGAGCATCTGGAAGATGGCGCCCGAGATGCCCTGCGCGTTGAAGGTGAAGATGCCGACCGTCACGATGCCCATGTGGGCGACCGAGGAATAGGCGATCAGCTTCTTCATGTCCTCCTGCGCCAGCGCGACCAGCGAGGTGTACACGACGGCGATGACGGAGAGCGCGAAGATCAGCGGGGCGAACGCGGCACTCGCCTCCGGCAGCAGGGGCAGGCTGAAGCGGAGAAAGCCGTAGGCGCCCATCTTCAGCAGCACGCCGGCCAGGATGACGGAGCCGGCGGTCGGCGCCTCCACATGTGCGTCTGGCAGCCAGGTGTGCACCGGCCACATCGGCACCTTGACCGCGAAGGACGCAAAGAAGGCGAGGAAGAACCAGACCTGCAGCGACGCCGGGATGGACAGGCCGAACAGCGTCGGGATGTCGGTGGTGCCGGCGCGGAACCAGATCGCGAGGATGGCCAGCAGCATCAGCACCGAGCCGGCGAGCGTGTAGAGGAAGAACTTGAAGGCGGCATACACGCGCCGCTGCCCGCCCCACACCCCGATGATGAGGAACATCGGGATCAGTACCGCCTCGAAGAAGATGTAGAACAGGATGAAGTCGAGCGCGCAGAACATGCCGACCATCATCGTCTCGAGCACGAGAAAGGCGACCATGTAGTCGCGCACGCGGGTTTTGATGCTCTCCCAGGACGCCAGGATGCAGAGCGGCGTGAGGAAGGTTGAGAGCAGAACGAACAGCACCGAGATGCCGTCCACGCCCATGTGGTAGCCGACGCCGAGTTCGGGGAACCACGGCGCCTGCTCGACGAACTGGAACTCGGCTGTCGTGGTGTCGAAGCGGAACCACAGAACGAGAGAGAGGGCGAAGGTGATCAGGCTGGTCCACAGCGCCGTCCAGCGCGCGTTGGAGGCGACCGTCTCCTCGTCGCCGCGGACGGCGAGGATGATCGCCGCGCCCGCCAGCGGCAGGAAGGTGATCAGCGAGAGGAGGGGGAAGCCGGCGGCGTTCATCGGCCGACCCCGAGCAGCAGAAGCGTGGCGAAGAGGACGAGGCCGCCGATCATCGTCAGCGCGTAGTTGGCGACGCGGCCGGACTGGAACCGCACGGTTCCGCGCGCCGCGCCCGCCGCGAGGGAGGCGGCGCCGTTCGGCATCCCGTCGATGATCCGCACGTCACCGATGCGCCAGAGACGCTGCGCGAGCACACGCACCGGGCGGACGAACACGCGGTCGTAGAGTTCGTCGAAATACCACTTGTTGAGCAGGAAGCGGTGCAGCGCGGGCGCGGCCGCCGCGAGCTTCGCCGGGATCGCAGGGACGAACATGTAGAACAGATAGGCCGTCGCGATGCCGGCAAGGGCGATGATGGTCGGCGCCACGGGCACCCAGGCGGGGACGTGATGCACCGCCTCGATGATGTGGTTGTGCGGCGCGTTGACGATGGAGCCCTGCCAGAACGCCTCCCAGCTCGATCCGACGAAGGGATACTTCAACAGAGTGCCCGCGAAGAGCGCGCCGGCCGCCAGCACCAGAAGCGGCACGAGCATGACCGACGGGCTCTCGTGCACGTGCTGCATCGTGTGGTGGTCCGCGCGCGGCGTGCCGTGGAAGGCGAGGATGATGAGGCGCCAGGAATAGAACGCCGTCAGCAGCGCGGCGAGCAGCCCGAGGACGAAGGCGTACATGCCCTGTGGCGTGCCGGCGGCGTAGGCGGCTTCCAGGATGAAGTCCTTGGAATAGTAGCCGGCGAACCACGGGATGCCGGCAAGAGCCAGGCTGCCGATCCACATCATCGCGTAGGTGACGGGGATCTTCCGCCAGATGCCGCCCATCCGGCGGATGTCCTGCTCGTCGCTCATCGCGTGGATCACGCTGCCGGCGCCGAGGAACAGCAGCGCCTTGAAGAAGGCGTGGGTGATCAGGTGGAACACCGCCGCCTGGTACGCCCCGACGCCGACGGCGAAGAACATGTAGCCGAGCTGCGAGCAGGTGGAATAGGCGATGATGCGCTTGATGTCGTTCTGCACGCAGCCGACGGTTGCCGCGAAGAGGGCGGTGGAGGCGCCGACCACGCACACCACCGCCAGCGCGAAGGGCGCGTATTCCATCACCGGCGACATGCGCGCCATCAGGAACACGCCGGCCGTCACCATCGTCGCCGCGTGGATCAGGGCCGACACGGGCGTCGGCCCCTCCATCGCGTCCGGCAGCCAGGTGTGCAGGCCAAGCTGCGCCGACTTGCCCATGGCGCCGAGGAACAGCAGCACGCCGATGACCTCGAGCGCCGGCAGGCCCCAGAAGGTGGCGCTCCGCGCCGCCTCGACCCCGTCGAAGATCGGCGCGAACTCGATCGAGCCGAAGGTCCAGAAGGTGAGCGCCATGCCGAGCATGAAGAACAGGTCGCCGACGCGGTTGACGATGAACGCCTTCATCGCCGCGGCGTTGGCGCTCTCCTTCTCGTACCAGTAGCCGATCAGCAGGTAGCTCGCGAGGCCGACCCCCTCCCAGCCGAAGAACAGCTGCAGCAGGTTGTCCGCCGTCACCAGCATCAGCATCATGAAGGTGAACAGGCTGAGATAGGCGAAGAAGCGGCTCGGCGTCCCGTCGTGGGACATGTAGCCCACGGAATAGAGGTGGATCAGCGTCGAGATCAGCGTGATCATCGCCACCATCGCCGCCGCCAGCGTGTCGTAGCGCAGCGCCCAGGACACCTCGAGCCCGCCGACGTCGAGCCAGGTGGCGATGGCGACGGTCGTCGGCGCCTGGCCGAACGCCACCTGCCAGAAGGCGAAGCCGCCGCAGATGGCGGCGAGCGCCATGCAGACCACCGTGGACCATTGCGCGGTGCGGTCGCCGATCCAGCGGCCGAACAGCCCCGAGACCACCGCGCCGAGGAGCGGGAAGAACACCGCGCCGACGAACATGCGCTCAGCCTTTCAGCGTCGAGATGTCGTCCACCTCGATCGTGCCGCGGTTGCGGAAATAGACGACGACGATGGCGAGCCCGATCGCGGCTTCCGCCGCCGCGACCGTCAGCACCATCATGGTGAACACCTGCCCCGTCAGGTCGCCGAGATGCGCGCTGAAGGCGACGAGGTTGAGGTTCACCGCGAGCAGCATCAGCTCGACCGACATCAGGATAACGATGACGTTCTTGCGGTTGAGCAGGATGCCGAACACGCCGAGCACGAACAGCACCGCGCCGACGGCGAGGAAATGGCCGAGGCCGACGGCGGGCATCAGTGGTGGCCTCCGCCCTGGTGTTCGACCTGCCTGGGCCTCGGCTGCTCCGGCGCCGTCGGGCGGGCGATGCCGGTCTCGGCAAGCCCGGCGCCGATCGGCACCCGCCGCGTCGCGACCGAACCGCTGCGCGCGATCTGCGCCGCCACGTCCTGGCGCTTCGCGGTCGGCTTCTCCCGCAGCGTCAGCACGATGGCGCCGATCATCGCGACCAGCAGCACGAGGCCGGCGAGCTGGAAGGGATAGACGTAGTCGGTGTACAGCACGCGGCCGAGCGCCTCGGTGTTCGTCACGCCATCGGGCTGCGCCGGCTGCAGCCGCAGCGCCTCCGCCTCCGGCGCGAAGCGCCAGGCGGCGAAGGCGAGCAGGAGCTCGAGCAGCAGGATGCCGCCGATGACCAGCCCGAGCGGGGCGTTGCGCCGGAACCCTTCGCGCAGCCGCGCGAAATCCACATCGAGCATCATCACGACGAACAGGAACAGCACCGCGACAGCGCCGACATAGACGATCACCAGGATCATCGCCAGGAACTCGGCACCGGCCATCAGGAACAGCGCCGCCGCATTGAAGAAGGCGAGGATCAGGAACAGCACGCCATGCACCGGGTTGCGGCTGGTGACGACCATCACCGCGCTGGCGGTCAGCACGCCGGCGAACAGGTAGAAGGCGAGCGTCGCGATCATCGGTAGGGCGCGTCCAGCTCGAGCCGCTTCGCGATCTCGGCTTCCCAGCGGTCGCCGTTCGCGAGCAGCCGCTCCTTGTCGTACATCAGCTCCTCGCGCGTCTCGGTCGCGAATTCGAGGTTCGGCCCCTCGACGATCGCGTCCACCGGGCACGCCTCCTCGCAGAGCCCGCAGTAGATGCACTTCGTCATGTCGATGTCGTAGCGCGTGGTGCGGCGGCTGCCGTCCTCGCGCGGCTCTGCCTCGATGGTGATGGCCTGAGCGGGGCACACCGCCTCGCACAGCTTGCAGGCGATGCAGCGCTCCTCGCCGTTCGGGTAGCGGCGCAACGCATGCTCGCCCTTGAAGCGCGGGGAGATCGGCGACTTCTCGTTGGGGTAGGCGATCGTCGCCTTCGGCGTGAAGAAGTAGCGCAGCGTCAGCGCCATGCCGGAGACGAGTTCCGTCAGCAGGAAGCTGCGGGCGGCGCGATCGAGCATCGTCCCCTCCCCTTACGCCGGCAGCCAGCCGGCGAGCTTGAGCACCGCCGCCGTCAGCACCAGCCACGCGAGGCTGAACGGCAGGAACACCTTCCACCCGAGGCGCATCAGCTGGTCGTAGCGGTAGCGCGGGAAGGTCGCGCGCACCCAGACGAACACGAACAGGCAGAAGCAGATCTTCAGCACGAACCAGAGCGGCCCCGGGATCCAGTTCAGCGGCGCGATGTCGAGCGGCGGGTACCACCCGCCGAGGAACAGGATGGTGACGAGCGCGCTCATCAGAATCATGTTCGCGTATTCGCCGAGGAAGAACAGCGCGAAGGACATGCTGCTGTATTCCACGAAGAAGCCCGCCACCAGCTCGCTCTCGCCCTCCGGCAGGTCGAAGGGGGAGCGGTTGGTCTCGGCCAGCGCGCTGATGAAGAAGATGACGAACATCGGGAACAGCGGGATCACGAACCACAGGTTCTCCTGCGCCCGCACGATCTCCGTCAGGTTCAGGCTGCCGACGCAGAGCAGGACCGTGACGATGACGAAGCCCATCGAGACTTCGTAGGACACCATCTGCGCCGCCGAACGCAGCGCGCCGAGGAAGGCGTATTTCGAGTTCGACGCCCAGCCGGCGATGATGATGCCGTAGACGCCGAGCGAGGAGATCGCGAACAGGTAGAGGATGCCGACATTGATGTCGGCCACCGCCCAGCCCTCGTTCACCGGGATCACCGCCCAGGCGATCATCGCCAGGATGAAGGTGAGCATCGGCGCCATCACGAACAGCGCGCGCGAGGCGCCGGCCGGGATGATCGTCTCCTTCATCAGCATCTTGATGGCGTCGGCGAAGGGCTGCAGCATGCCGAAGGGGCCGACCACGTTCGGCCCCTTGCGCAGCTGCATGGCGCCGAGGATCCGCCGCTCCGCCCAGGTCAGCATGGCGACCGCAAGCAGCAGCGGGACCAGCACCGCGAGGATGTGCGCGACCGTGACGATCAGCGTGACGAGGCCGTCCATCGCCTCACTCCGCCGCCAGCGCGGGCGCGGCGAGATAGGTCCGCGCACATTCCGCCATCACCTCGGAGGCGCGGCCGATCGGCTCCGCCTGCCAGTAGTTCGCGATGGGGTGGACGAAGGGCGCGTCGCTCACCGCCGCCGGGTCGCCTGCCGGGCCTGACGGGTCGGCGCAGCCGCGCGGCGGGTCGGCATCCACCGCACGAAGCTCGGCAGGCAGCGCGGCGCGCAGATCCTCCAGCGTGTCGAAGGGCAGCGGCACGCCGAGCGCGCCGGAGGCGGCGCGGATGATCGCCCAGTCCTCGCGCGCCTCGCCGGGCGGGTGCACCGCGCGGCGCGCGCGCTGCACGCGGCCTTCGGTGTTGAGATAGGTCGCGTCCTTCTCGGTATAGGCGGCGCCGGGCAGCACCACATCGGCGCGCGCTGCCGCCGCCTCCCCGTGGTGGCCCTGGTAGATCACGAAGGTGTCGGCGCCGATCGCGGACACGTCGGGCGACTCCGCGCCGAGCAGCCACAGCACATCCACGCCGCCGCCCATCATCCCGGCGACGTCCCGCCCGTCCGCGCCAGGGACGAAGCCGAGGGCCAGCGCGCCGACCTGGCCGCCGAACAGGTGCAGCAGGTTGAAGCCGTGCCAGTCCGGGCGCAGCGCATCGGCATGGCGCGCGACGGTCCAGGCCGCCGCCAGCACCGCCGCACCGTCCGGCCGCATGAGCGCGCCTCGGCCGAGCAGCACCATCGGCCGCTTCGCCGCCGCGAGCGTCCCGGCGAAGGGGTGGGAACCGTCGGCGATGGCCCGCAGCACGGACGGCCCGTCGCCCAGATGCTGCGTGCGGTAGGTGAGGTCCGCCTCCGGCCCGATGACGCCGACCGGGAAGCCGCCGGCGATCGCGCGCTTGCGGATGCGCGCGTTCAGCACCGGCGCCTCGGTGCGCGGGTTGCTGCCGATGACGAGCAGCGCGTCCGCCTCCTCGATGCCGGCGATCGTCGTGTTGAAGCGGTAGAAATCGGCGCGCGAGGCGTCGATCGCCGCGCCATCCGCACGGCAATCGAGGTTCGTGCTGCCGAGCGAGGTCATCAGCGCCTTCAGCGCGAAGGCCGCTTCCACATCCACCAGCTCCCCGGCGACGGCGCCGATCCGCTCGCCCGGCACGCCCGCGAGCCGCTTGGCGATCGCGTCCAGCGCCTCGCGCCAGGTCGCCTGCCGCAGCCTGCCGTCGCGCCGGACCCAGGGGCGATCGAGGCGGCGGCGCTTCAGCCCGTCGAAGGCGAAGCGGCTGCGGTCGCCAAGCCATTCCTCGTTCACCGCGTCGTTGACGCGCGGCAGGATGCGGAGGATCTCGGGGCCGCGGCTGTCGATGCGGATATTCGCGCCGACCGCGTCCAGCACGTCCACGCTGTCGGTCTTCGTCAGCTCCCACGGCCGCGCGACGAAGGCGTAAGGGCGCGAGGTCAGCGCGCCGACCGGGCAGATGTCGATCAGGTTGCCGGAGAGTTCGCTGCCCAGCGCCTTCTCGACATAGGTGCCGACCTCCATGCTCTCGCCGCGGCCGGTGGCGCCGAGGTCGGGCACTCCGGCAATCTCGGTCGCGAAGCGGATGCAGCGCGTGCAGTGGATGCAGCGCGTCATCACCGTCTTGATCAGCGGCCCGACGTACTTGTCCTTCACCGCGCGCTTGGCTTCGGTGTAGCGGCCATGGTCCATGCCATAGGCCATGGCCTGGTCCTGCAGGTCGCACTCGCCGCCCTGGTCGCAGATCGGGCAGTCGAGCGGATGGTTGATCAGCAGGAATTCCATCACGCCGCGCCGCGCATTGCGCACCAGCGGGCTGTCGGTGAACACCTTCATGCCCTCGGCGACGGGGTAGGCGCAGGAGGCGACGGGCTTCGGCGCCTTCTCCACCTCCACGAGACACATGCGGCAATTGCCGGCGACCGAAAGGCGCTCGTGGTAGCAGAAGCGCGGGATCTCCTTGCCGGCGGCCTCGCAGGCCTGCAGCACGGAGGCGCCGGCAGGCACCTCCACCTCGATCCCGTCGATGCTGAGCTTCGGCATCGCCCTACTCCGCCGCCATGCGCGGGGCGTGCCGCGCCTTGTACTCCGCGATGCGCTGTTCCATCAGCGGGCGGAAGTGCCGGATCAGGCCCTGCACCGGCCAGACGCCGCCGTCGGCCAGCGCGCAGATCGTATGGCCCTCGATCCTGCGGGTCACGTCCTCAAGCACGTCGATCTCCTCGATCTCGGCCCGGCCTTCGACCATGCGCCACATCAAGCGGTTCACCCAGCCCATGCCTTCGCGGCAGGGCGTGCATTGGCCGCAGGATTCATGCTTGTAGAAGGCCGACAGCCGCGCGATCGCGCGGATCACGTCGGTGCTCTTGTCCATCACGATCACGCCAGCGGTGCCGAGGCCGGACTTGTGCTCGCGCAGCGCGTCGAAATCCATCAGCACGTCGTCGCAGATGTGCTTCGGCAAGAGCGGCGTGGACGATCCGCCCGGGATCACGCAGAGCAGATTGTCCCACCCGCCGCGCACGCCGCCGGCATAGCGCTCGATCAGCTCGCGCAGCGGGATGCTCATCTCTGCCTCCACGTTGCAGGGCTTGTTCACATGCCCCTGGATGCAGAAGATTTTCGTTCCCTGGTTCTTCGGCCGCCCGAAGGACGCGAACCAGGCGCCGCCGCGGCGCAGGATGTCGGGGACGACGGCGATCGTCTCCACATTGTTCACCGTGGTGGGGCAGCCATAGAGCCCGACCGCCGCCGGGAAGGGCGGCTTCAGGCGCGGCATGCCCTTCTTGCCTTCCAGGCTTTCGATCAGCGCCGTCTCCTCGCCGCAGATGTAGGCGCCCGCGCCGCGGTGCACATACAGGTCGAAGTCCCACCCCGAGCCCGCCGCGTTCGCGCCGAGCAGCCCGGCGTCATACGCCTCCTCGATCGCCGCCTGCAAAACCTTCGCTTCGTTCGCGTATTCCCCGCGGATGTAGATGTAGCCCGTGTGCGCGCCCATCGCGAAGCCGGCGATCAGGCAGCCCTCGATCAGGAGATGCGGATCATGGCGGATGATGTCGCGGTCCTTGCAGGTGCCGGGCTCCGATTCGTCGGCGTTCACCACCAGATAGTGCGGCCGCCCGTCCGACTGCTTCGGCATGAAGGACCACTTCATCCCCGTCGGGAAGCCGGCGCCGCCACGGCCGCGCAGGCCCGAGGCCTTCACCTCCTCGATGATCGCGTCCCGCCCGCGCGCGAGGATCGCCGCCGTGCCATCCCACGCCCCGCGCCTCCGCGCGGCCGGCAGCTGCCACGGCTCGGTGCCGTAGAGGTTCCGGAAGATCCGATCCTTGTCGGCAAGCGGCATGTCACTCCCCTTCCCGGCCGGTCAGCACCATCGGCCCGCCCTCCGGCGCGCTGCCCTGGCGGCCGAGGGTGGAGCCGGGGGGCGGACGCTCGCCGCGGCGCAGCGCCTCGATCAGCGCGCGGGTGCGGTGGTAGTCCAGATCCTCGTAGTAGTCGTCATCCACCTGCAGCACGGGCGCGTTGACGCAGGCGCCGAGGCACTCGACCTCGGTCAAAGTGAACATCCCGTCCTCGCTGGTCTGGCCATAGGCCTTGATGCCCGTGGCGTCGCGGCACGCGCGGGCGACCTCGTCGGAGCCGCGCAGCATGCAGGGCGTGGTGCCGCAGACCTGCAGATGGATGCGCCCGATCGGCTTGAGGTTGAACATGAAGTAGAAGGACGCGACCTCATAGACGCGGATCGGCGCCATGGACAGGCGCTCCGCCACCACATCCATCGCCGCCTTCGGCAGCCAGGCGCTGCCCGTCTGCCGCTTCATCTGCGCCTGCGCGAGGTAGAGGAGCGGCATCACCGCGCTCGCCTGCTTGCCTTCCGGGTAGCGCGCCAGGATCCTCGGGATCTCCGCCTCGCTCTGGTCGTCGAAGGCGAAGTGCTCGGGCTGGATGTCCACCGTCCGATTCACGTTCCGCTCCCCGCCGCGTCGCAGCACTCCACGACCGGACGGGTCACCGGTCGATCTCCCCGAACACGATGTCCAGGCTGCCGATGATCGCGACCGCATCGGCCAGCATGTGGCCCTTGGACAGCGCCTCCATCGCTTGCAGATGCGCATAGCCCGGCGCACGGATCTTGCAGCGGTACGGCTTGTTGGTGCCGTCGGCCACGAGATAGACGCCGAATTCGCCCTTCGGCGCCTCGACCACCGTGTAGGTCTCGCCCGGCGGCACGTGGTAGCCCTCGGTGTACAGCTTGAAGTGGTGGATCAGCGCCTCCATCGAGCGCTTCATCTCCGCCCGCTTCGGCGGCGCGATCTTGTTGTCCTGCACCTTGATCGGGCCAGGCTTCATCTGCGCGAGGCACTGGCGGATGATCTTCAGGCTCTCGTGCATCTCCAGCATGCGCACGAGGTAGCGGTCGTAGCAGTCGCCCTGCGTGCCGACGGGGATGTCGAACTCCATCCGGTCATACACGTCATAGGGCTGCGCGCGCCGCAGATCCCACGCGCAGCCGGAGGCGCGCAGGCACGGGCCGCTGAAGCCCCAGGCCATCGCCTGCTCGGCGCTCATCACCCCGATGTCCACGGTGCGCTGCTTGAAGATGCGGTTGTCAGTCAGCAGCCGGTCGAGATCCGCCAGGAAGGTCGGGAAGCTGTCGGCCCAGCGGCCGATCGCCGCCTCCAGCCCCTCCGGCAGGTCCTTCGCCACGCCGCCTGGCCGGAAATAGTTCGCGTGGTAGTGCGCGCCCGAGGCCTGCTCGTGGAACTCGAGCAGCTTCTCGCGCTCCTCGAAGCCCCAGAGCGAGGGGGTGATCGCCCCGACATCGAGCGCGTAGGTCGTGATGTTGAGCAGGTGGTTCAGGATGCGGCTGACCTCGGCGAACAGCACGCGGATGTACTGCGCACGCTCCGGCGCCTCGATGCCGAGCAGGCGCTCGACCGCCAGCGCGAAGGCGTGCTCCTGCGCCATCGGCGACACGTAGTCGAGCCGGTCGAAATACGGCAGCGCCTGGATGTAGGTCTTGTGCTCGATCAGCTTCTCGGTGCCGCGGTGCAGCAGGCCGATATGCGGATCGGCGCGCTCCACCACCTCGCCCTTCATCTCGAGGATCAGGCGCAGCACGCCATGCGCCGCCGGGTGCTGCGGGCCGAAATTGATCCGGTGGCTGTCCACCTCGACGGTGCGCGTCTCGGAGGTTGCGCTCATTCCTGGGCAATCCGGTTGAGGTGGACCTTCTCGTCGCCCGGGAGCGTCGTCATCGCCTCCCACGGGCTCAGGAAGTCGAAGTTGCGGTATTCCTGCGCGAGCTGCACCGGCTCATAGACCACTTGGCCGCGCTCGGGGTCGTAGCGCACCTCGACATGGCCGGAGAGCGGGAAGTCCTTGCGCAGGGGATGGCCCTCGAAGCCGTAGTCGGTCAACAGGCGGCGCAGATCCGGCTGGCCCGAGAAGGCGATGCCGAACATGTCCCACGCCTCGCGCTCGTACCAGGTGGCGGAGGGCCAGATCTCGCACACGGAGGGGACCGGCGTCGCCTCGTCGGTTTCGACCACGACGCGCAGCCGCGCGTTCCGCGAAAGAGAGAGCAGGTTGTACACCACCTCGAAGCGCTGCGGCCGCTCGGGGTGGTCCACGCCGCAGATGTCCATGCACTGCTCGAAGGCGAAGCGCGGGTCGTCGCGCAGCAGCAGCATCAGCGCCGGCAGCGCGTCGCGCTCGGCATGCACCACCAGTTCGCGGCCGCGCGCGACGCGGACGGCCTTCACCGCGCGCGGCGCGGCTGCGGCGATCGCCGCGCCCGTCTCGGCCAGCGGGTTCGTCGCCACCTCACCCACGGAGGATGCTCCCGGTCCGGCGGATCTTCTTCTGCAGCTGCAGGATGCCGTACACCAGCGCCTCGGCGGTCGGCGGGCAGCCGGGCACGTAGATGTCGACCGGCACCACGCGGTCGCACCCGCGCACCACGCTGTAGGAGTAGTGGTAGTAGCCCCCGCCATTGGCGCAGGAGCCCATGCTGATCACCCAGCGCGGCTCGGCCATCTGGTCGTAGACCTTGCGCAGCGCCGGCGCCATCTTGTTGGTCAGCGTGCCGGCGACGATCATCACGTCGCTCTGGCGGGGGCTGCCGCGCGGGATGATGCCGAAGCGGTCGAGGTCGTAGCGGGCCATATAGGCGTGGATCATCGGCACGGCGCAGCAGGCGAGCCCGAAGGTCATCGGCCATAGGCTGCCGGTGCGCGCCCAGTTGACCACCCGGTCGAGGTTGGCGACGACGAAGCCCTTCTCCTCGATCTCGCCGGTGATGCCCTTCACCACCGCCTCCTGCGCGGGGCCGGGCGGCAGCGCGTCCCTGTTCCAGGCGATGTCGGCGTTGGCGGTCATCGGCGTCACTCCCAGTCCAGCGCGCCCTTGCGCCACTCATAGATGAACCCGACCGTCAGCATGCCAAGGAAGCCCATCATCGAGAGGAAGCCGAACCAGCCGATGTCGCCGAGCGTGATCGCCCAGGGAAACAGGAAGGCCACTTCCAGGTCGAAGATGATGAACAGGATGGCGACCAGGTAGAAACGCACGTCGAAGCGCCGGCGCGTGTCGTCGAAGGGCTCGAAGCCGCATTCATAGGGCGAGAGCTTCTCGGCATAGGGCTTCTGCCGCGCCGCCAGCATGGCGCCGCCGACCATGGCGCCCGAAATGACGATGGCGATCCCGAGGAACACCAGGATCGGGACATACGCGGCGAGCATGGTCCGGCCCTTCCCCTGCCCCGCTGTTGCGGGTGCGCGTGTGCGTGCGCGGCGGCGATGCCGCAGCGCAGCGCGGCGCACCATAGCCAAGGCCCTCGTCCTTCGCCATAGCATCGGCGCGACGTTCTGCGCCCCGCATGAAAGGACGATGAACGGCGATGCTGTTCGGAGACTGGCGCGAGTGACGGGGCTCGAACCCGCGACCTCCGGCGTGACAGGCCGGCGCTCTAACCGACTGAGCTACACCCGCGTGAGGGCGGCGGGATACGCGGCCGGCGGGAGTTCGTCAAGCGGCACGCGGGGGTTGAACGGGGCGCTTGTCCAACGCCGCACTGCGCACGGGGCGCCGGGCGTCGCGCTGCTGGCCGTTCCCCGCGCCGCGATGCCTTCGCATCGCGGGTCGCTTCGCGCTCCCTCCGGGGGATTTCGCCGCGCTGCGCGCGGCGCGCCGGGCGTCGCGCTGCTGGCCCTTCCCCGCGCCGCGATGCCTTCGCATCGCGGGTCGCTTCGCGCTCCCTCCAGGGGATTTCGCCGCGCTGCGCGCGGCGAAATGGGCGCTGACGGGGTCGAACCGCCGACATCCTGTGTGTAAGACAGGCGCTCTACCGCTGAGCTAAGCGCCCCCGTGCCCATGTGCCATGGCGCCGCGCAATGAAAAAGGGCCGACCCCGCAGGGCCGGCCCTCCATCCGGAAAACCGGGACGGCTCAGTTCACCGCGTCCTTCAGCTGCTTGCCGGCCTTGAAGCGGACGGTCGTCGTGGCGGGGATCTTGATCTCCTCGCCCGTGCGCGGGTTGCGGCCCTTGCCGGCCTTGCGCTTCGACGTGGAGAAGGTGCCGAAGCCGACCAGGCGGACTTCCTGCTTCTTCTTCAGCGCCTTGGTGATCGCGTCGATCACCTCGTCGATCACGTCGCCAGCCTTCGCCTTCGGCAGGTCGGTCTTCTCCGCCACCGCCGCGATCAGATCCTGCTTGTTCATGAGGGGCCCCTCCTCTCGAGTGCGCCGGGGGCCGACTCGCCCGCGCGGCTGCGAAACTCTAGGAGGCTGGTTTTCGGGCCGTCAACGATGCCGGGTCCGATTCGCGGCGGATTTCCACCGGTTTCTGCGCCCCGTGCTGCGCCGCGGCAGGATGGGGGCCGGTTTCGCGGCCCGCCGGGCGCCAACCCGGCGGGCCGCAAGGCGTCAATGCGGCAGGCTCGGCGCCTGCCCGGCCGGCGAACCCGGCGCGGGCGGCGTGCCTTCGGCCGGCTCCTCCCAGGTGATGGGCTCCGGCTTCCTGGTCAGCGCCGTGCCGATCACCTCGTCCACGTGGGAGACGGGGATGATCTTCAGCCCCTTCTTCACCGGATCGGGGATCTCGGCCAGGTCCTTCTCGTTGTCCTTCGGGATGAACACCGTGGTGATGCCCGCCCGAAGTGCGGCGAGAAGCTTCTCCTTCAGCCCGCCGATCGGCAGCACCCGGCCGCGCAGCGTGATCTCGCCCGTCATGCCGACATCCCGCCGCACCGGGATGCCCGTCAGCACCGAGACGATCGAGGTCGCCATCGCGATGCCGGCAGACGGCCCGTCCTTCGGAGTCGCGCCCTCCGGCACATGCACGTGGATGTCGCGCTTCTCGAACAGAGTCGGCTTGATGCCGAAGCTGGTGGCGCGGCTGCGGACGTAGGACAGGGCGGCAGAGACGCTCTCCTGCATCACGTCGCCGAGCTTGCCGGTGATCTGCACCTTGCCCTTGCCCGGCACCATGACGCTCTCGATCGTCAGGATCTCGCCGCCGACCTCGGTCCAGGCGAGGCCGGTGACGACGCCCACCATGTCCTCGGCCTCCGCCTCGCCGTAGCGGAACTTCCGGACGCCCGCGTATTTCTCGAGGTTCTTGACGGTGATCGAGACCTTCTTCGTCTTCTTGCCGACGATCTCCTTCACCGCCTTGCGCGCCAGGTTGCCGAGCTCGCGCTCCAGGCTGCGCACCCCCGCCTCGCGCGTGTAGTAGCGCACGAGGTCGCGCATCGCTTCGTCCGAGATGCTCCACTCGCCGGGCTTCAGGCCGTTCGCCTCGCTCACCTTCGGGATCAGGTGGCGCTTGGCGATCTCGATTTTCTCCTCCTCGGTGTAGCCGGGGATGCGGATGATCTCCATGCGGTCGAGCAGCGGCTGCGGCATGCGCAAGGAGTTCGCGGTGGTGACGAACATCACGTCCGAGAGGTCGTAGTCCACCTCCAGGTAGTGGTCGTTGAAGGTGGCGTTCTGCTCCGGGTCCAGCACCTCGAGCAGCGCCGACGACGGGTCGCCCCGCCAGTCGGCGCCGAGCTTGTCGATCTCATCCAGCAGGAACAGCGGGTTGGAGGTCTTCGCCTTCTTCATCCCCTGGATGATCTTGCCCGGCATGGAGCCGATATAGGTGCGCCGGTGGCCGCGAATCTCCGCCTCGTCGCGCACGCCGCCCAGGGACATGCGCACGAAGTTGCGCCCCGTCGCCTTGGCGATGGACTTGCCGAGCGAGGTCTTGCCCACCCCGGGCGGCCCGACCAGGCACAGGATCGGCCCCTTGATCTTCTTCGAGCGCGACTGGACCGCGAGATACTCGACGATGCGCTCCTTCACCTTCTCGAGCCCGTAGTGGTCGGCATCCAGCACCTTCTGGGCGATCTCGATGTCATTGCGCACCTTGCTGCGCTTCTTCCACGGGATCGAGAGCATCCAGTCGAGGTAGTTGCGCACCACCGTCGCCTCGGCGCTCATCGGGCTCATGGTGCGCAGCTTCTTCAGCTCCGCCATCGCCTTCTCTCGCGCCTCGGCCGAGAGCCTGGTCGCCTTGATCTTCGCCTCGAGCTCGGCGGCCTCGTCCTTGCCTTCCTCGCCCTCGCCGAGCTCCTTCTGGATCGCCTTCAGCTGCTCGTTCAGGTAGTATTCGCGCTGCGTCTTCTCCATCTGCCGCTTCACGCGGTTGCGGATGCGCTTCTCCACCTGCAGCACGCCGATCTCGCCTTCCATGTGCTGGAAGACGCGCTCGAGCCGCGCCGAGGCCGGCACGGTCTCCAGCAGCTCCTGCTTCTCGCTGATCTTGAGGTTGAGGTGCGAGGCGACCGTATCGGCCAGCTTGTCCGGATCCTCGATCTGGTTGATCGAGACCAGCACCTCCGGCGCGATCTTCTTGTTCAGCTTCACATACTGCTCGAACTGCGAGACGACGGTGCGCGCCAGCGCCTCCAACTCCCGCGGCTCGACGGCCGGCTCTTCGACCGGCTGGGCGTAGGCCTCGAAATGCGACGACGTCTCCTTCCAGCCGACGATCCTCGCGCGACGCCCGCCCTCGACCAGCACCTTCACCGTACCGTCGGGCAGCTTCAGCAGCTGCAGCACGGTGGAGACGGTGCCGACCTCGTAGAGGTCCTTCGGCGAAGGGTCGTCCTGCGCCGCGTTCTTCTGGGCGACGAGCAGGATCTGCTTGTCCTCGCGCATCACCGCTTCCAGCGCGCGGACGGATTTCTCGCGCCCGACGAACAGCGGCACGATCATGTGGGGGAAGACGACGATGTCCCGGAGCGGCAGGACCGGGAGCAATTCGCCGCGAAGGGGTTCCGTCATGGGGACCTCGCAGGGGACAGTCGGCGCGGGCCCGCCCGCCATCGGCGCGGGCCCGTCACCACGGGGATCGGCGAGACATGGGACCGGGACCGGGGCGACGCAAGCCCGCTCGGCGGCATCAGGCGGAGGACTGCTCCGCCGCCCGCTCGCCGTAGATATACAGAGGGGCGGCCCGCGATTCGGCCACTTCCCGGTTCACCACCACCTCCTCGACGTTGTCGAGCCCAGGCAGGTCGAACATGGTGGCCAGCAGGATGCCCTCCATGATGGAGCGCAGCCCGCGCGCGCCGGTCTTGCGCTGGATGGCGCGGTGGGCGATCGCCTTCAGCGCGTCCTCGGTGAAGGTGAGCTTCGCCCCCTCCATCTCGAACAGCCGGGCATACTGCTTGACCAGCGCGTTCTTCGGGCGGGTCAGGATCTCGACCAGTGCGGCCTCGTCCAGGTCATCGAGCGTCGCGACCACCGGCAGCCGGCCGATGAACTCGGGTATCAGGCCGAACTTCAGCAGATCCTCGGGTTCCACCTCGCGCAGGATGGCGCCGGTGCGGCGCTCGTCCGGCCCGCGCACCTCGGCATTGAAGCCGATGCCCGAACCCTTGCCGCGGGCGGCGATGATCTTCTCGAGGCCGGCGAAGGCGCCGCCGCAGATGAACAGGATGTTGGTCGTGTCCACCTGCAGGAATTCCTGCTGCGGATGCTTGCGCCCGCCCTGCGGCGGCACCGAGGCGACGGTGCCCTCCATGATCTTCAGCAGGGCCTGCTGCACGCCTTCGCCGGACACGTCGCGGGTGATGGACGGGTTGTCCGACTTGCGGCTGATCTTGTCCACCTCGTCGATGTAGACGATGCCGCGCTGCGCCCGCTCCACATTGTAGTCCGCGGCCTGCAGCAGCTTCAGGATGATGTTCTCGACATCCTCGCCGACATAGCCCGCTTCCGTCAGCGTCGTCGCATCCGCCATGGTGAAGGGCACGTCGAGGATGCGGGCCAGCGTCTGCGCCAGAAGGGTCTTGCCCGAGCCCGTCGGCCCGACCAGCAGGATGTTCGACTTGGCGATCTCGACATCCGAGGATTTCGCGCCGACCGCCAGCCGCTTGTAGTGGTTGTGCACCGCGACGGACAGCACCTTCTTGGCGTGGTCCTGCCCGATCACGTAATCGTCGAGAACCTTGCAGATCTCTTTCGGCGTCGGCACCCCGTCGCGCGACTTCACGAGGTGCGTCTTGTGCTCCTCGCGGATGATGTCCATGCAGAGTTCGACGCATTCGTCGCAGATGAACACGGTCGGGCCGGCGATGAGCTTCCGGACCTCGTGCTGCGACTTGCCGCAGAACGAACAATACAGGGTGTTCTTCGAGTCGCCCGACTTGCTCATGCACGCTCCTGGCCGGTCGGCCGCCCCCCTGGGCAGCGGGCCGGTGACAATCTCTGCAATCTAGCCGCCCCGCCCCGCGGGGGGAAGCGCCGCGTCGGCCTCAGGCCTTGCCCTCGGGGGTCGTCACCGGGCGGCGCGCCACCACCTCGTCGATCAGCCCGAAATCCCGGGCGTCCTCGGCCGACATGTAGGTGTCGCGCTCCACCCGCTGTTCGATGATCTCGAGCGGCTGGCCGGTATGCTTGACATAGATCTCGTTCAGGCGGCGGCGCAGCAGCAGGATCTCGCGCGCCTGGATCTCGATGTCCGTCGCCTGGCCCTGCGCCCCGCCCGAAGGCTGGTGGATCATGATCCGGCTGTTCGGCAGGGCGAAGCGCTTGCCCTTCTCGCCCGCCGTCAGCAGCAGGCTGCCCATGGAGGCCGCCATGCCGATGCACACCGTGGACACCGGGCTGCGGATGTACTGCATCGTGTCATACATCGCGAGGCCGGCCGACACCACGCCGCCCGGGCTGTTGATGTAGAAGGCGATGTCCTTGTTCGGGTTCTCGGACTCGAGGAACAGCAGCTGCGCGCAGATCAGCGAGGATACCTGGTCGAACACCGGGCCGGTCAGGAAGATGATGCGTTCCTTCAGCAGCCGCGAATAGATGTCGAACGCCCGCTCGCCGCGCGCCGTCTGCTCGACGACCATCGGCACGAGCGTGTTGTTGTAGACCTCTACCGGATCGCGATCGCGCATCCTGACCATCCTTCCGACCCGCCCCTCACGGGCGTCACAGAGGCGCGGCCGAACCACCCCGCGCCCAAACAAGATGGGGGATGGCCGCCAACCCGCAAAGGGGGGCGGCCCGCCCATGCGCCGCCGGAACGGTCCCCGCCCCTTGCGGCCCCGGCCTCAGGCCGCCGCCGGCTGCTCGGCGAGTTCCGCCGGCGTCACCTTGCGCTCCGTCACCTTCGCCAGCTCCAGCAGGAAGTCCACGACCTTCTCCTCGAAGATGGGCGCGCGCAGGCTCTCCAGCGCGTCCGGGTTCTTGCGGAACATCTCGAACACCTGCTGCTCCTGGCCGGGGTAGCGGGCGGCCTGCTCGCGCAGCGCGCGCATCAGCTCCTCCTGCCCCACCTGGATGCCGTTGCTGCGGCCGATCTCCGACAGCAGCAGGCCGAGCCGGATCCGCCGCTCGGCAATGGCGCGGTATTCGGCCTTCAGCGTGTCCTCGTCCTTGCCGGCATCCTCCGGGTCGAGGCGCCCAGCCTTCCGGTCCTCCTCGACGCGGCTCCAGATCTGCTGGAACTCGGCCTCCACCATGCCTTCCGGCACGGTGAAGCCGGCCTGGGCGGCCAGCGCGTCCAGCAGCTGCCGCTTCACGCGGGTTCGCGACAGGCGGTCGAGGTCGCGTTGCAGCTGCGCGCGCACCTCGGCGGTCAGCGCCGCCGCGTCGGCGAGACCGAAGCCCTGCGCCAGCGCGTCGTCCAGCGCCGGGATGACCGGCTTCTTCAGCGCCTTGGCGGTGATCTCGAACTCCGCCGGCTTGCCGGCGAGCTCCGCCGCGCCGTAGCCCTCGGGGAACCGCACCTGGATGGTCTTCGTCTCGCCGGCCTTCATGCCCACCAGCTGCTCGGTGAAGCCCGGGATGAAGCCGGAGCCCGCAACCTCGATCGGCATGTCCGTCGCGCTGCCACCCTGGAAGGCCTCCTTCCGGCCGTCCTTCTCGATGCGGCCGATGAAGTCGCACACCAGCACGTCGCCGGGCTCGGCCGGGCGCGGCTCGGCCACCTCCTCGAGCGTCGCGCGGCGGCGCAGCAGGGACTGGATGGTCTTCTCCACCTCCGCCTCGTCCGGCTCGGCCGTCAGCCGTTCCACCTCGATCGCCGCAAAGTCCGGCATCGGGATGTCCGGCATCACCTCGATGTCGAGGCGGAACTCCAGGTCCGCGCCCTCGGCGAAGGAGACGAGCTCGATCTTCGGCTGCAGCGCGGGCTTCAGGCCGCGGTCCTCGACCACCTTGCGGGTGGCGTTGTTGACCTGCTCCTCCAGCACCTCGCCCATCACCGCCTGGCCGTAGCGCGCCTTCACCACCGCCATCGGCACCTTGCCGGGGCGGAAGCCGGGCAGGCGCAGCTCCTTCGCCATGTCGGCGAGGCGCTTGTCGCGCCCGGCGGAGACGGTGCCCGCCGGCACGGTGACGGAGAAGGCCCGCTTCAGACCCTCGTTGGCGACCTCGGTGACCTGCATGTGCTGCCCTGAACCCTGTGCTGACCGCGCCCCGCCCCCGCCCGGCCTGCGGGCGGAGGGATTTGAACCCCCACGGCTTGCGCCACCGGAACCTAAATCCGGCGTGTCTGCCAGTTCCACCACGCCCGCGCCGGGGGGCCGGGCGAAGCCGGCGCTTTAGCCCAAGCCGCCCGCCCTTCCAAGCCCTGCCCGCCCGCGGCGCCGGCGGAAGCAGAACATGTTGGACACCCAGCGGTCCGGCCGCCCGACGATCACGCCCGTGTCGTCGCGCACCTCCAGCAACTCCATCCCCTCGGCCGCGGCCAGCGCGAACAGCGCCGGCTGCGGCAGCACATGCATCTCCATGTGCTGGCCGATGCGGCCGGCGAGATACTCGTCGAGCGCGAAGCGGTAGCCGAGGGCATAGGTCGGCACCTGGAAGATCGCCACCCCGCCGCGGTTCAGCCCGCGGAACGCCGCGCGCAGGATCGCCAGCATCACCGGCGGCGGGTTGTGCTGCAGCACGATGCGGCTGAACCACAGGTCGTAGCCCTCGGCCGGGTGCAGCGCCTCCGCCGTCACCTGCCGGAGCTGCACGTTGACGATGCCGTGCGCCGCGAACCAGCGCGCCGCGATGGCGAGATGCGCCGCCGAGATGTCGAGCCCGATCACCTCCGGAAACCCGCGCGCCAGGTGCGAGGTGGCGCGTCCGGTGCCGCAGCCGAACTCGCAGACGGTGCGGATGCGGCGCGGCGGCAGGCCAGAGCGGCGCAGCACGGCGCGGATCAGGTTCAGGTCGTTGGCCCCGGTGGCGTAGAACTGCGCCTCGGTCTCCGCGATGCGCTCGGGCCTGTAGGCGTCGTCGGTCAGCACCGACCAGTGCGGCGCCTCCTCGCCGATGCGGGACCAGTATTGCCCGGTCGCCGCCAGCAGCCGGGCGAAGCGCTCCGGGTCAGCCTCGGTCTCGATCTCGAGCGGCGGGGCGGCCAGCGGCACGACGGCCGCGCGCGCCTGGGCGGGCAGGCCAGCGCGGAACTCGGCCGACTCCAGGAAGCGTCGGCGCAGCGCCGCCCGCGTCGGCGCGAGCGCAAGGTGGGATTCGAGGACCTCGCGGCTCTCCGGCTCGCGCCCCAGCAGCCAGCGATAACAAGCCGCGACGTCCTCGAGCGTGGCGGCCTCGCCCGCCTGCCCCGAATCCTCCGCCACCCCTGCCGCCGTCACCGGCCGATCAGCGCCTCGGCGCAGGCGTCGAGGATCGCCCCGGCGTCCAGACCGTAGGCCGCGTAGAGGTCGGGGATGTCGCCCGCCTGGCCGAAGCGGTCAACGCCAAGCGGCACCACCCGCTGCCCGCGCACCGCGCCGATCCAGCCATGCGCCGCCGGGTGGCCGTCCAGCACCGTCACCAGCGCGGCATCGCGCGCGAGCGGCGCGAGCAGCGATTCGATCCGCGACGGGCCGGGCCGCTCGCCCGCGCGGGCGCGGCGCCGGGCGGCGAGCCACTCGCCATGCAGCCGGTCGGGCGAGGTGAGGGCGAGGAGCCCCGCCCCCGGTTCCTCGGCGGCGAGCTCCGCGAAGGCCTCCATCGCCTCGGGCGCGACCGGCCCCTGGAAGGCGATGGCGATGCGCGCGCCGGGCGCGGGCGGCACCAGCCAGTAGCCGCCCGAGATGATGTCGGCCGCGGACGCCGCATGCTCCGGCTGCGCGATGGCGCGGGTGGAGAGCCTGAGCCACACCGAGCACCCCTCCGCCGCCTGCATGTGGGCCAGCGCGAAGCGCAGCAGCGCCGACACCTCCTCGGCGAAGGCCGGCTCATAGGCCAGCAGCCGGTCCTGCGCCATGCCGATGAGCGGCGTGTTGATGCTTTGGTGCTGCCCGCCCTCGGGCGCCAGCGTCAGGCCCGACGGGGTGGAGACCAGCAGGAACCGCGCATCCTGGTAGCAGCCGTAGATCAGCGCATCGAGGCCGCGGTTCACGAAGGGGTCGTACACCGTGCCGATCGGCAAGAGCCGCGCGCCGTAGAGCCGGTCGGCGAGGCCGAGCCCGGCCAGCACCAGGAACAGGTTCTGCTCGGCGATGCCGAGCTCGATGTGCTGCCCATCCGGGCTCATCCCCCAGCGCTGGGCGGAGGCGAGCTTCGCGTCGCGGAACAGGTCGTTCTTGCGGTGGCGGTCGAAGATGCCGCGGCGGTTCACCCAGGGGCCGAGGCTGGTGGAGACGGTGACGTCGGGGCTGGTGGTGACGATGCGCGAGGCAAGCTCTGCCATCTGCGGGCTGTGGCTGCCCTTGCGCCCGATCTCGGCCAGGATCTCGCCGAACGCCGCCTGGGTGGAGAGCCTGCCGCCCGGCGGAACGGTCGCGCGCGGCAACTCCGCCGGCACCGGCACGGCGGGGGCGGAGAGGCAGCGGCCCGACGGTGTCAGCGGCTGCGCGAAAGGGATTTCGGCCAGGAAGGCGCGCAGTTGATCGTCCGGGATGCCGAGCCCCTCGAAGGGGTCCCATTCATGCCCCGGGCGGATGTTCATCTCGCGCCGGAAGCCCTCCATCTGCTCCTTCGTCATCAGCCCGGCGTGGTTGTCCTTGTGGCCGGCGAAGGGCAGGCCCATGCCCTTGATGGTGTAGGCGATGAAGCAGGTCGGCTGGTCGCCGGCGGCCTCCTGGGCGTGGAAGGCCTCGCGCAGCGTGCCGATGTCGTGGCCGCCGAGATTGGTCATCAGCCGCGCGAGGTCCGCGTCCGACAGCGGGTCGATGATGGCCCGCACGGCGTCGTCGCGCCCGAGATCCGTCAGCAGCGCGCCGCGCCAGCCGGCGCCGCCCTGGAAGGTGAGGGCGGCGTAGAGGGAGTTCGGGCAGTCGTCGATCCAGCGGCGCAGCGCCTCGCCGCCGGGCTGCGCGAAGGCAGCCTCCATCAGCCGCCCGTATTTCAGGGTGACGACATTCCACCCCATGTCGCGGAACAGGCCTTCGATGCGGCCGAACAGCCGGTCCGGCACCACCGAATCGAGGCTCTGGCGGTTGTAGTCCACCACCCACCAGACGTTGCGGATGTCGTGCTTCCAGCCTTCCAGAAGCGCCTCGTAGATGTTGCCCTCGTCGAGCTCGGCGTCGCCCACCAGCGCCACATGCCGGCCCGCCGGCAGGCCCTCGGGGGCGAGGCCGTGCAGGCGGACGTAGTCCTGAATGAGCGAGCCGAAGGAGGCGAGCGCGACGCCAAGGCCGACCGACCCGGTGGAGAAGTCCACCTCCCCGCCGTCCTTCACCCGCGAGGGGTAGGGCTGGATGCCGCCGAACTGGCGCAGCGTAGCGAGCTTCTCGCGGCTCTGCCGCCCGAGCAGGTAGTTGATCGCGTGGAACACCGGGCCGGCATGGGGCTTCACCGCCACGCGGTCGGCGGGCTTCAGCACGTCGAAATACAGCGCCGTCATGATCGAGGTGATCGAGGCGCAGGAGGCCTGGTGGCCGCCCACCTTCAGCCCGTCGCGGTTCGGGCGGATGTGGTTGGCGTGGTGGATCATCCAGGCCGACAGCCAGAGCAGCTTGCGCTCCAGCGCGGCGAGGATGGCGGCGCGGTCGGCCTGGGCGGGACGCGGGCGGGTCTGGTCGGTCATAGGCGGTGCTGTCCCCGAAACAGGGTCGGAGGCTACCACGCCCTTGTCGCCGCGGCGACGATTCACACCGTGAAGTACTTCGCCCGCGGATGGTGCAGCACGATGGCGCTGGTGCTCTGTTCGGGGTGTAGCTGCCACTCGTCGCTGAGCGAGACGCCGATCCGCTCCGCCTTCAGCAGGCGCAGCAGCGGCGCCTGGTCCTCGAGCCGCGGGCAGGCCGGGTAGCCGAAGGAGTAGCGCCCGCCCCGATAGCCCTGCTGCAGCATCCTCTCGATGTCGCGCTCGTCCTCGGCGGCGTAGCCCCATTCGGCGCGGATGCGCTTGTGGACGTATTCCGCCATGGCCTCCGCCATCTCGACCGACAGGCCGTGGAGATAGAGGTAGTCCTGGTAGCGGTTCTCCTCGAACCACTCGCGCGCCATGTCGGACGCCTTCTGCCCCACCGTCACCACCTGCAGCCCGATCACGTCGCGCGCGTCCGGCCCGTCGGAGACGTCGCGGACAAGGTCGGCGATGCATTCGCCATCCTCCTTCGGCTGGCGCGGCAGGGTGAAGCGCGCGGCTTCCGTCTCCCCGTCCTCCTCGAACAGGATCAGGTCGTTCCCCTGGCCTGCGCATTTCCAGTAGCCGTAGATCGCCTGCGGCTTCAGGATCTCCTCCGCCTCGGCCAGCGCCAGCATGCGCTTCAGCACCGGGCGGAGCTCCTGCTTCGCCCAGCCGAGGAAGTCCTCGAGGCTGCGGCCGGATTTCCGGAAGCCCCACTGGAACTGGTAGAGGCTGCGCTCGTTGATGAACGGCACGAGAGCCTTGGGCGAGGCCTCCATCAGCCGTGCGCCCCAGAAGGGCGGCACGGGCACAGGCTCGCCGTCGGTCAGGCGCCGCCGCCGTGCCTCGGCATACGCCACGTCCACGGGCGCGAAGCCGCGCGGGTCGGCGGTGCCGAGCACGCGCTTCTCGTTCTTCGACTTGCCGCGCCGCTTCGCCTGCACGGCGGCGAGATAGTCGTCGAAGCTGTTGCCCATCACCTTGTCCATCAGGTGCAGCCCGTCGAAGGCGTCGCGCGCATAGGCGACGCGCCCGCAGGCATAGGCCTTCACGCAATCCTCCTCGACATAGTTGCGCGTCAGCGCGGCGCCCCCGAGCAGCACCGGCACCTCGAGCCCGATGCGCGACATCTCCTCGAGGTTCTCGCGCATCACCACGGTGGACTTCACGAGCAGCCCCGACATGCCGATCGCATGTGCCTTGTGCTGCCTGACCGCGGCGATGATGTCGGCAAGCGGCACCTTGATGCCGAGATTCACCACCTTGTAGCCGTTGTTGGTGAGGATGATGTCCACCAGGTTCTTGCCGATGTCGTGCACGTCGCCCTTCACGGTGCCGAGCACGATGATGCCCTTCTCCTGCCCCTCGACGCGCTCCATGAAGGGCTCGAGATAGGCGACGGCCGCCTTCATCGTCTCCGCCGACTGCAGCACGAAGGGCAGCTGCATCTTGCCGGCGCCGAACAGGTCTCCCACCACCTTCATGCCATCCAGCAGCACGTCGTTGATGATGGACAGCGGCGCCAGGCCCTTGGCCATCGCCTCGGCCAGATCCTCCTCGAGCCCCTTGCGGTCGCCGTCCACGATGCGGTCCTTGAGGCGGCCCTCCACCGTGTCCGCGCGCTTCTTGCCCGCGCTGTCCGCCGCCTTGCGGCCGCTGAACATCTCGAGCACCTTCTGCAGAGGGTCGTAGCCCTCGCGGCGCCGGTCGAAGATCAGGTCCTCCATCACCTCGACCTCCTCGGGCGGGATCTGGTGCAGCGGCTTGATCTTGCTGACGTGGACGATCGCGCCCGTCATGCCGGCCTTCACCGCATGGTCGAGGAAGACGCTGTTCAGCACGTGCCGCGCCGCCGGATTGAGCCCGAAGGAGATGTTGGACAGGCCGAGGATGATCTGGATGTCCGGGAACTCCTCCCGGATCATCCGGATGCCCTCCAGCGTCCACAGCCCGAGCTTGCGGTCGTCCTCGTTGCCGGTCGCGATCGTGAAGGTCAGCGGGTCTATCATCAGGTCGGACTGCGGCAGCCCGTGCTTCCCGCAGGCGAAGTCCACGAGGCGCCGCGCGATGCGCAGCTTGTCCTCGGCGGTCTTGGCCATGCCCTGCTCGTCGATCGTCAGCGCGATGACGGCGGCGCCGAACTTCCTCGCCAGCACCATGCGGTCATGCGCATGGCCCTCGCCGTCCTCGAAGTTGATCGAGTTGATGATCGGCTTGCCGCCGTGCAGCTTCAGCGCCGCCTCGATCACCGGCGTCTCGGTGGAATCGATCACCAGCGGCGCGTTGACGCTCGAGGTGAAGCGGCGGATCACCTCGTTCATCTCCGCCATCTCGTCGCGCCCGACGAAGGCGGTGCAGACGTCGAGGCTGTTCGACCCCTCCGCCACCTGCTCGCGCCCCATCGCCACGCAGCCGTCCCAGTCGCCCGCCGCCTGGCGCTCGCGCCAGGCCTTGGAGCCGTTGGCGTTGCAGCGCTCGCCGATGGAGAAATAGGCGTTCTCCTGCCGCAGCGCCGTCGCGGTGTAGAGTGAGGCGACCGAGGGCACCCACACCGGCTTCCGCGCCACGGGCGCCGGCCGCAGCGCCGCCCCCGCGCGCCGCCGCAGCATGGCGTCCAGCGCCTCGATATGCGCGTTGCCCGTGCCGCAGCAGCCGCCGATCAGGTTGATGCCATCCTCGGCGACGAAGCGCTCCATCCAGCTCGCCATCTCGGCGGCGCCGAGCGGGTAGTGCGTGCGCCCGTCCACCAGCTCCGGCAGCCCGGCGTTCGGCTGCACGCTCAGCAGCCCCGGCCAGTTCTGCGCCAGCCAGCGCACATGCTCGGCCATCTCCTGCGGGCCCGTCGCGCAGTTGAGGCCGAGCAGCGGCACATCGAGCGCATGCACGACGGTCGCCGCCGCCGAGATGTCGGGGCCGACCAGCAGCGTGCCGGTCGTCTCCACCGTCACCTGCACGAAGATCGGCACGTCCCGCCCGGCCTCGCGGATCGCCGCGCGGGCGCCGTTCACCGCCGCCTTGACGTAGAGCGTGTCCTGGTTCGTCTCGGTCAGGATGGCGTCCACCCCGCCATCCAGCAGGCCGCGGCACTGCTCGGTGATCGCCGCCTCCACCTCGTCATAGGTGATGTGGCCGAGGCTCGGCAGCTTTGTGCCTGGCCCCACGCTGCCCAGCACCCAGCGGTGCCGCCCGTCGGCGAAGCCCTCCGCCGCCTCGCGCGCCAGTTCGGCCGCGATCCGGTTGATCTCGCGCGCCCGCGCGCCGAGCCCGAACTCGTCCAGCGTCACCGGCGAGCCGCCGAAGGAGTTGGTCTGCACCATGTCCGCACCCGCGGCGAAGTAGCCGCGGTGGATGTCGCGCACGAGGTCCGGGCGCGTCAGGTTCAGGATCTCGGTGCAGTTCTCCTGCCCGCCGTAGTCGCGCTCGATGTCGAGCGGCAGGGCCTGCACGCGGCTGCCCATGCCGCCGTCGCACAGCAGCACGGTGTCGCGAAGGGCGTCGCGCAGATCGGGGCGGGACATCGTCGGTCTCTTTCAGGCGGAAGCGTGGGCGGGGGTGCGGCGGATGGTCCACAGGCGCACGGGCACGGGGCCGGGCAGTTCGGCGGCGCGCGCGGCAACGGCGCCGGCCGAGCCGCACCAGCCGGCGATCGCCGCGTCGTCGAATCCGGGCCAGCGATGGGCGTGGCGCTCGAGCAGCTCGACGCGGGCATGCGGCGCCAGGTCCACCACCAGCAGCACGCCTTCCGGCGACAGCACGCGCACGGCTTCCGCCAGCACGGCCGCCGGGTCCTCGGCGTAGTGCAGCACCATCTGCAGCGCCACCACGTCGAAGGAGGCATCGGCGAAGGGCAGCCGATACATGTCTGCCTGGCGTACGGCGACGGCGCCGCCGAGGCCGCGTTCCGCCAGCCGGGCGCGGGCCAGCGCCAGCATGTCGCGGCTGGCGTCCACGCCGGTCGCGCTGTCGGTGCGCGGCGCCAGCAACTCCGGCAGGCGTGCGGTGCCGGTTCCGATGTCGAGCAGCCGGCCGATGCGCGCGGGCAGCGCCGAGAGGATCGCCGCCTCGATCGCGTCGGATGGCAGGCCAAGGGCGCGCATCTCGTCCCAGTCCGCGCCCTCGCGCCGGAAGGCGTCGGAGGCGGCGCGGGCGCGTTCGGCGGCAAGCCTGGCTGCGGCGCGGCGGTCGGCCGCCAGCAGCGGGTCCTCCTCCGGCAGCCGGGCGATCAGGCTGCGCGCCAAATCGGCCGTCTCCGGCACGCGGAAATAGGCGTTGGCGCCTTCCGGGATGCGTTCCAGGAGGCCGGCCTCGGCCAGAAGCTTCAGGTGGCGCGACAGCCTGGGCTGCGACTGCCCGAGGATCGCGACGAGATCCGACACGCACCACGCCCCGCGGGCGCACAGCGCCAGCAGGCGAAGGCGGGTCGGTTCCGCGGCGGCGCGGAGCTGGGCGAGGAGCGTGTCCATCGGAAACGCGATATAAACATATCCTTATGTCATGTCCATGTGCTATCCGCCCCGCATGGCCTGGACCCTCGACGCCCGCACCCCCGTCACCCTCGTCAGCGACAAGGCCGCGCTCGCCGCCGCCCTCGCCGCCGGCCCGCCGGCCGCCGTGGTCAGCGAGGCGCCGCCGCCGCCGCTGCCGCCCCGCGCCGTCGCCCTCGTCTCCTTCGGCGCCACCACCACCACCCACGCCGCCGGCTGTTCCTGCTGCGCCGGGCGCTCGCCGGCGGCGGCGGCGCTCGACCGCCTGTTCCAGGCGCGCATCCGCAACGCCTGCCCCTGGTTCGACCGGGTGGTGGCGCTGGCGGAAACACCCGAGGCCGCGGCCTCGCTCCGCGATGCGCTCGCCCGAGACCCCCTCGCCTCGGCCCGCTTCCGCCTCGCCTGAGCCGCCGTTCCCCTCGCCGTGCGGCGGGCGTAGCCTGATCCGATCGCAGGAGGATCCCGCCATGCCCCGCCGGCTCGCCCTCGCCACCCTGCTGCTCGCCTCCGCCGCCCTGCCCGGCCACGCCACCGACCTGCCGGTGCGCGCCGTCACCCTCTCGTCGGCCGGCCTCGCGCAAATCGAGCGCGGCGGGCCCGTGCCGCCCGAGGCGCCCGACGCCTCCTTCCGCGTGCCGGTCGAGGATGTGGACGACATCCTGCGCTCGCTCGTCGTCGCCGACCCGGCCGGCCGCCTGGAAGGCATCCGCCTGCCGGCGCAGGAGCTGGAGGCCGAAGCGTTCCGGGGCCTGCCCGTCGCGCCCGCGGATTTCGAGAGCCGCGCCCGGCTGCTCTCGGCGCTGCGCGGCCAGCGCGTCGCGGTTGACGTGACGGAGGGGCTGCTGGCCGAGGCCGCCGAGACCTCGGCCGGGCTGCGCGTCACCCTCGTCACGCCGCCGGGCCTCCGGAGCCTCGTGCTGCGCGAGGCGCAGGAGGTCCGGTTCCTCGACTCCGGGCTCGCCGCCCGCCTCGCCCGCGCCGCCGAGGCGCTGGCCGAGGCCCGCGCCGCCGACACCCGCCTCGTCACCGTCGCGCTGCGCCCGGGCGCCGCCGCCGCGCGCGAGGTCACCGCCACCTATGTCGCCGGCGCGCCGCTGTGGAAGCCGTCCTGGCGGCTCGTCGCGCCCGGCTTCGGCGAGACGGGCGCGACGGCGCGGCTGATGGGCTGGGCGGTGGTCGAGAACCGCAGCGGCGCGGACTGGGCGGGGGTGCGGCTCTCGCTCGTCTCGGGCGAGGCGGCGGCGCTGCGCCAGGCGCTCTACACCCCGGTCATCCTGCCGCGGCGCGAGGTTCCAGTGGAGGGCAGCGGCCGGGTGGACGTGCAGCCGGACAGCGGCGGCCGCCCCGTGCCGGAACCCGCGCCGGCGGCGCGCAGCCAGGCCGACGCCCTTCGCATGGCGCCCGGGGCGCCGGCGATGGCCGCCCCGCCGCCCCCGGCGATCACCGCCCCGCCCCCGGCGGCGGAAACCGTCGCCGAGGCCGTCGGCGGCCGCGTCGCTTTCACCTTGGCCGACCCGGTGACGCTGCGCGCCGGCGAGACGGCGAATCTTCCCTTCCTCGACGTCCGCCTTCCGGCCGAGCGCGTCTGGTGGGTGCAGGCGCTCTCCGCCCGCAACCCGCTGCAGGCGGTGCGCCTCAGGAACACCACGCCGCATGCGCTTCCCGCCGGGCTCGTCACCCTGTTCGGCGCGGCCGAATCGGGCGGCTTCCTGGGCGACGCGGAACTGCGCCTGATGCCGCCGGGCGAGCAGCGCCTGCTTGCCTACGCCCGCGACCGCGAGGTGCTGCTGAACGCCACCCGCGCCGACGACCAGGCGCCGACCCGGGTGGACCTGCGGCGCGGCGCCGTGCAGGTCGCTATCCGCAACGTCCATAGCGTGCGGATGGCGGTGGACAGCCGCGGCGCGCGCGGGCTGATGGTGGTGGACCTTCCGGCGCGGCGCGGCGAGACGCCGCGCTTCACGCCGATCGCGGAGGGCGATTTCGGCCTGCGCGTGGAGGTCTCGCTCGACGGGCAGCCGGCGACCCTCACCTGGCAGTGGGAACGCATGGCGACCCAGACCATCGCGCTGTGGGACCCGGCGCTGCCGGAGCCTCTGCCGCCCCTCTGGCGCGAGGCGGAGCGCGACCTCGACCGCCTGCCCGGCGCCGCCAACCGGCTGGACGCGTTGCGCGCCGTGCTGGCGCGGCTGCCGGCCGACGCGCCGGGCCGCGACGCGCTGGCGGGCCTCGTGGAAGAGTTCGCCGAGGCGCGCCGCCTGATGGACGCCTTCCGCGCGGCAAGCCGCGCCTACGCCGCGGCGGAGGCGGCGCTCGCCCGCGCCCGCCGCGCCGTCGAGGACCGGACGGGGGCGGAGCGCGAGCGCGCGCGGGCGGAGTTGAATGCCGCCTCGCTCGCGGCGGAGCGGGCCGGCGGGACGGCGGACGCCGCCTGGATCGCCTGGCGCAACGCCGCGCAGCGGGTGGTGTCGCGCGGCGGGTGACGCCGGCGCGGCGGCAGGCTCAGGGCTCGCCGTAGCCGTATTGCGGCGTGCGCGGCACCCAGGGCTGGCCGTAGTCGGCCGGGGCGATGTAGCCGGTGCGGCGGTAGCGTTCCTCGGCCCAGGAGCGCGGGCGGGCGTAGTCCGCGCGGTTGCGCTCCTCCCACCGCTCCTGCTCCTGGCGGCGCTGCCATTCGGCGTTGGTCCGGCCCTGGCTGTACCGGTACGGCTCGTAGCCGCCGTCGTGATAGGCGCCCGGCCGCCCCGGCTGGCAGGCCGCCAGCGCCAGCGCCGCCGCCCCGAGCATGATGAGTGTCCGCATCGTCCTGTCCCATCCGGCGGCGCGCCCCCTGCCCGCCGCCGGTCACAAGCTACCGCCTCTGTCAGCCGCCGCGCCACCAGCCATCGCGGACGTGCCGCCGCTCGCGCCAGCGCTCCTGGTAACGCCAGTCCCGATGGTAGTCCGGCCGCAGGTAGACGGGCTGATACACCACCGTCCGCCGCGGCGGCGCGACATAGCCCGGCTGGTAGCCGTAGCCGCCATAGGCGTAGCCCGCGCCCCGGTAGGGCCCGCCATCATGGACGCAGCCCGCCAGCGCCAAAGCGCCCAGGGCAACCACCAGAACCTTCCGCATCGGCGTCCTCCTCCGAACGACCTCTGATGCGGGAGAGGCTGGACGCGCTGCGGCGGGCGAAGGGCGGGTTCGGGGCAAGGCGCCACGGGCCGCCCCGCCTTCGCCACGATCAGCGGGCGGGGAGCGTGCGATCACCCTCGCCGACGGCGATCTGCATGGTCACGGAATCGAGCCAGCGGCCAAACTTGAAGCCGACCGACTTCAGCACCGCCACCTGCCGGAAGCCGAGCGACAGGTGCAGGCCGATCGAGCCGACATTCTCGGAATCGCCAATCACCGCGAACATCTGGCGGAAGCCGCAGGCCTCGGCGCGCGGCAGCAGGGCGGAGACGAGCGCCTTCCCCACCCCCTGCCCGCGCACGTCCTCCCGCACATAGACGGAATCCTCGGCCGAGTAGCGGTAGGCGCTGCGTTCGCGGTACTGGCTGAAATAGCCGTAGCCGAGGATGACGCCAGCCTCCTCGGCCACCAGCCAGGCCCAGCCCGCGCCCTGCACCTTGGCAAGGCGCGCGGCCATCTCGGCCTCGGTCGGCGGCACCTCCTCGAAGCTGCCGGTGCCGTGCAGCACATGGTGGGCGTAGATCGCGGTGATCTCGGGCAGGTCGGCGGGGGTGGCGTCGCGCAGCAGCATGGCGGCGGAGATTGCGGCGGCACCCCGCGCCCGGCAAGCCGGGGGATGTCAGCCGCCGATCCCCGCTTCCTTCGCCAGCGCCACGGCCAGATCGAGCAGCGCCCGGTCCCGCCCCGGCGCGGCGACGAGCGAGAACCCGACCGGCGCGCCACCGACGCGGGCCACCGGCAGCGTCACCTCCGGCAGCCCGGCGAAGCCGGCGATGGCGGTGACGCCGATGGTCCGCACCCGCACCGCCTGCAGCGCATCCTGCGGCGCGTCGCGCCGCGGCGCAGGGCAGGGCGACGTGGGGTAGGCCATCACCGCCCCGCCGCCGAGCAGGCCCCGCATCCGCGCCGCGATGCCGCGCCGGAACGCCCGGCCCGCGGCGGCCCTCGCCGGGTCCATCACGCGGGCGGCGGCGAAGCGGTCGGCGACGCCCGGGCCGAACTCCGGGTTGTGCTTCGCGACCCAGGGGCCGAGGCTCGCCCAGGCCTCCTCGGCCTGGGAGGCGCGGAAATGCGCCTCGAAACCCGGCAGCCCCTCGGGCGCGACGGAGACGGTGAGCGCCGCGCCGAGCAGCCGCTCCAGCGCCGTCATCGCATGGGTCAGCGCCGAGGCCACCTCGGCATCCGCATTCGCCCACACCTCGGCCGGGCGGAGCAGCGGGCCGAGCGGCCCGGCGCCCGGCGCGGGCAGAAGCACGTCGCCCACCCGGCGCAGCACCTCGGGATCCGACGCGAACCAGCCGCAGGTGTCGTAGGACGGCGCGAGCGGCGCGGCGCCGGCGAGGCTGACTGCCCCCCAGGACGGGCGGATGCCGTAGAGGCCGCAATAGGAGGCCGGAATCCGCACCGACCCCCCGGTGTCCGACCCGAGCGCGAAGTCGCAGACCCGCCCGGCCACCGCCGCCGCCGACCCGGCCGAGGAGCCGCCCGGCATCCGGTCCGGCGCGGCGGGGTTGGTGGGCGTGCCCTGCCAGGCATTCTCGCCCGTCAGGCCATAGGCCAGTTCCATGGTGATGGTCTTGCCGACCATGCGCGCGCCGCCCTGCAGGCAGGCCAGCACGGCGGGCGCGGTGGCGACGGCCGGCCCGTGCGTCTCGGCCCACAGCGGGTGGCCGTAGCTGGTGACCAGGCCCGCGATGTCGAACAGGTCCTTCACCGCGAAGGTGAGCCCGGCGAGCGGCCCGGACGGCGCCCCCGGCATCTCCGCCCGCGGGCCGGGCACGAAGGCGCCGAAGGGGTTCTGGCTGTCGGTCATGCGGGGCTCCCATGCATCGCGGGTTGATCCACAGCATTGCGGGGCACGCTGCGGCGCGGCAAGAGAGGCCAATGGACCAGGCCCCAGTCATCCCCGCCGCCTATTTCGCCGAGACGATCCGCAGCGTCCATCACTGGACGGACCGGCTGTTCTCCTTCCGCTGCACGCGCGATGCGGCCTTCCGCTTCCGCGCCGGCGAGTTCGTGATGATCGGGCTGATGGTGGACGGGAAGCCGCTGGTCAGGGCCTATTCCGTTGCCTCGCCGACCTGGGACGAGGAGCTCGAGTTCCTCTCGGTCAAGGTGCAGCACGGGCCGCTGACCTCGCGCCTGCAGCACATCCGCCCGGGCGACACGCTGCTGGTCGGCCGCAAGCCGACCGGCACGCTGGTGACGGACAATCTGCTGCCCGGCGGCACGCTGTGGCTGCTGGCGACCGGCACCGGGCTCGCCCCCTTCATGAGCCTGATCCGCGAGCCCGAGGTGTATGACCGCTACGACCGAGTGGTGCTCTGCCACACGGTGCGGCAGGTGGCGGAACTGGCCTACCGGGACCTGATCACGCGGGAGTTGCCGCAGCACGAGTTCCTGGGCGAGATCCTGCGGGACAAGCTGGTCTACTACCCCTCGGTGACGCGGGAGCCCTTCCCGACCCAGGGCCGCATCACGACGCTGATCGAGAGCGGGAGGGTGTTCGCCGATCTCGGCCTGCCGCCCCTCGACCCGGCCCGCGACCGGGCGATGCTCTGCGGGTCGGAGGCGATGAACGCCGACTGCAAGCTGCTGCTGGAAGGGCTGGGTTTCACCGAGGGGTCGAACGCTGCGCCCGGCACCTATGTGCTCGAGAAGGCCTTCGTCACCCGCTGAGCCATCGTGCCGGAAGCGTAATCAGCCGCCCGGCGCCAAGCGGGGCGTTGAGTGCCCCGCGAGGTTTCGATAAGAGCATTGCAGTGACCACGGGGCAGACGCGGAGGAACCGCGCCGCTTCCACGCCAGGAGAGGAAACCGCATGACCGAATCCACCCCCGTCCGCCGCACGCTGTTCAAGGCCGCCGCCGCCACCGCGGTCGGCGCCGCGGTGCTCGCCGCGCCGCAGGTGTCGCGCGCGCAGACGACGACGCTCCGCTTCCAGTCCACCTGGCCGCAGCGGGACATCTTCCACGAATTCGCGAACGACTACGTGACGCGCTGCAACACCCTGGCCGGGGGCCGGCTGCGGATCGAACTGCTGCCCGCGGGCGCGGTGGTCGGCGCCTTCCAGATGTTGGACGCGGTCTCCGCCGGCACGCTGGACGGCGGGCATGGCGTCTCCGCTTACTGGTTCGGCAAGAACAAGGCGTTCAGCCTGTTCGGCACGCCGCCCGCCTGGTTCCTCGATGCCAACTCCTACCTCGCCTGGTTCTACTACGGGGGCGGCGAGGCGCTGTACAACGAGCTGATCAGCCAAATCGTGCGCGTCAATGTGGTCGGCTTCCAGACCGGGCCGATGCCGACCCAGCCGCTCGGCTGGTTCCGCAACCAGGTCACCAGCGTCGAGCAGCTGCGCGGCATGCGCTACCGCACGGTGGGCCTCGCCACCGACCTGTTCAACCAGCTCGGCGCCGCCGTCACCGCGCTGCCGGGCGGCGAGATCGTGCCTGCGCTCGAGCGCGGCGTGATCGACGGGGCCGAGTTCAACAACCCCTCCTCCGACCGGGCGCTCGGCTTCCCCGACGTGGCCAAGAACTACATGCTGCAGTCCTACCACCAGAACACCGAGACCTTCGAGGTGCTCTGGAACAAGGCGCGCTTCGACGCCCTGCCGGAGGAGCTGAGGGCGGTGCTGCGCCACGCGGCGGAAGCCGCGTCGGCCGACATGTCCTGGAAGCAGCAGCTGCGCTACCCGAACGACCTGCAGGCGATGGTGACCAACAACGCCGTCAACGTGCACATCACCCCGCGCCCGATCCTGGATGCGCAGCTGCGCGCCTGGGACGCGGTGCTGGCCGAGCTGGAGCGCGACGCCTTCTTCAAGCGCGTCTGCGACAGCCAGCGCGACTGGTGCCGCCGGGTCAGCGCCTTCTATCTGCGCAACAACGCCTCTGCCGCCGTCGCCTTCAACCACTTCTTCGCCCGCCGCTGATCGGCGACGACGCGCACCGCCCGCCCCGGCCACCCGGGGCGGGCGTTTTTCTGTAACGGCTCCCGCCACCGGACACGCCGCCATGCAGAGCTGGCTCCTGACCATCGACCGCATCAGCGCGGCACTGGGGAAGATCTTCGCCTGGTGCATCGTGCTGCTGACCGGCGCGATCGTGTACGAGGTGTTCGCGCGCTACCTGTTCCGCGCGCCGACCACCTGGGCCTTCGACGTGTCCTACATGCTCTACGGCACGCTGTTCATGATGGCCGGCGCCTACACCCTGTCGCGCGAGGGCCATGTGCGGGCAGATTTCCTGTACCGGCTGCTGCCGGTGAGGGTGCAGGGCGGCCTCGATCTCGCGCTCTACCTGCTGTTCTTCTTCCCCGGCATGGCGGCGCTGGTGTGGTTCGGCTGGGACTTCTTCAGCCAGTCCTTCTGGCAGAACGAGCGCTCCTCCATCAGCCCGAACGGCCCGCTGATCTGGCCGTTCAAGTTCATCATCCCCTTCGCCGCCGCCGTCATGATCCTCCAGGGCGTCGCCGAGACCATCCGGGCGGCGACCGCGCTCCGCACCGGCGCCTGGCCGCAGCGGCTCTCCGACGTCGAGGAGATGGAGGTGCTGGCGCTGAAACAGGCGCAGGCGATGCGCGAGGCGGAGGCCGCGCGATGAGCGACCCCGTCCTCGGCATGGTGATGCTGGGCAGCTTCATCTTCGTCATCCTGCTCGGCTTCCCGGTCGCCTTCACGCTGATGGCGATGGGCATCGGCTTCGGCTATCTCGGCCTCGGGCCGCGCGTGTTCGACCTGCTGGTGCAGCGCGCCTACGCCGTGATGGCGAACGACGTGCTGATCAGCGTGCCGCTGTTCGTCTTCATGGGCTACGTGATCGAGCGGGCGAACATCCTGGATCGGCTGTTCCGCGCCCTGCAGCTGGCCTCCGGCGGGCTGCCCGGCTCGCTCGCCATCGCCACGCTCGCCACCTGCGCGCTGTTCGCCACCGCCACCGGCATCGTCGGCGCCGTCGTCACGCTGATGGGGCTGCTGGCGTTTCCCGCCATGCTGCGCGCGGGCTACTCGGCCAAACTCGCCGCCGGCGTCACCTGCGCGGGCGGCTGCCTCGGCATCCTGATCCCGCCCTCGATCATGCTGATCCTCTACGGCGCGACGGCGGGGGAGAGCGTGGTGCGCCTCTACGCCGCGGCGTTCCTGCCGGGGCTCGGGCTGGCCGCGATGTACATGGCCTATGTGCTGGTGCTGGCGATGGTGAAGCCGGGCATGGCCCCGCGCCTGCCGCCCGAGGAGCGCAACACCCCCTTCCTCGAGGTGCTGTGGGCGCTCGTCACCTCCTTCGTGCCGCTGGCGGCGCTGATCGCCTCGGTGCTCGGCGCCATCCTGTTCGGGCTGGCGACACCGTCGGAAGCGGCGGCGATGGGGGCGGCGGGCTCGCTAGTGCTGGCGGCGATCTATCGCAGCCTGAACTGGTCGCGCCTCAAGGAAAGCGTGTTCCTGACGGCGCGCACCACCGCCATGGTCTGCTGGCTGTTCATCGGCGCCTACATCTTCACCTCCGTCTTCGGCTGGCTCGGCGGCCACCACGTGGTGGAGGAGGCGGTGAAAGGCCTGAACCTGTCGCCGCTGATGTTCATGATCCTGGCGCAGCTCATCATCTTCCTGCTCGGCTGGCCGCTGGAGTGGACCGAGATCGTGCTGATCTTCGTGCCGATCTTCCTCCCCCTGCTGCCGAGTTTCGGCATTGACCCGATCTTCTTCGGCGTGCTGGTGGCGCTGAACCTGCAGACCTCGTTCCTGACGCCGCCCGTCGCCATGGCGGCCTACTACCTGAAGGGCGTGGCGCCGCCGTCGGTGAAGCTGACCGACATCTTCCTCGGCTGCCTGCCCTTCGTCGGCATCGTTGTCGTGGCGATGGCGCTGCTCTACACTTTCCCCGGCATCGCCACCTGGCTGCCGTCCTACCTCTACGACACCCAGGCCGGCACGGGCACGCCGCTGACCATTCCGGAAGGCGGCTTCGCCACCGACGACGACGTGATGCTGCCCAACTGATGGACCGCGCCCAGGACGCCGCGCGCTGGCTTGCCGAGGCATGGGAGACGGGCAATCCGCTCGCCCCCCTGCCGCCGGAGATCGCCCCGCGCGACCTGGCCGAGGGCGAGGATGCGGCCTTCGCGCTGCTTGAGGCCCTCGGCCTTGAACCCTGCGGCGTGCGGGTGGCGCCCGGGCCCGGCGGTGCCGCTCTCGCCGCGCCGATGCTCGACACGCGGCTGCTGAAAAGCCCCGCGACCATCGCCCTGCCCGCGCTGCGCCATGCCTCCGCCTCCGCCGCGCTGGTCGCCGTGCTGGCCGAGCCGCTGACCGACGCGCCGCCCCGCTTCGCGGCGCTGCACCCAGCGCTGGACATCGCGGCCAGCCGCTTCACCGCGGGCCCGGCGGATGCGGCGGCGGCGCTGGCCGATTGCGGCGGGCTAGGCTTCGTCGTCGCCGGGCGGGCGGGGCCGGCGGGGGCGCGGCCGGAACGGGCCGCCCTCGGCGCGCCGACCGACCGTGCGCGCGGCGCGCCGTTCGATGTGGAGGCGGCGCTGGCGCCGGCCATCGCGGCGGCGCGCCGCTTCGGCGGGCTGCCCGCCGGCGCGCTGCTGGTGGTGGCGGGGCTTTCGCCCGGCATCATCCCGAGGGCGGGGCAGACGCTGGCAGCCCGCTTCGGCCGCGTCGGCCGGGCGGAGGCCGCCTTCGCCGAGGCCTGACGCTCCCGGCTACTGCGCCTGTGCGGACGCCGCCGACCGCGTCGCCCCCACCCGCAGCGCCAGCGCGCCGGCCATGAACTCGTCGAGCTCCCCGTCCAGCACCGCGGCCGGGTTGCCCTTCTCGATCCCGGTGCGCAGGTCCTTCACCAGCTGGTAGGGCTGCAGCACATAGGAGCGTATCTGGTGGCCCCAGCCGATGTCGGTCTTGCCCGCCTCGGTCGCCGCCGCCACCGCCTCGCGCTTCTGCAGCTCGAGCTCATAGAGCCGCGCCTTCAGCATGTTCATCGCGATGTCGCGGTTGCGGTGCTGGCTGCGGTCCTGGGTCGAGGCCACCACGATCCCGGTCGGGATGTGGGTGAAGCGCACGCCCGACTCGGTCTTGTTCACGTGCTGCCCGCCGGCGCCCGAGGCGCGGAAGGTGTCCACCTTCAGGTCGGCCGGGTTGATCTCGATCTCGATGCGGTCGTCCACCACCGGATAGACATAGACGCTGGCAAAGGACGTCTGCCGCCGCGCCGCCGCATCGAAGGGGCTGATGCGGACAAGACGGTGCACGCCGCTCTCGGTCTTCAGCCAGCCATAGGCGTTGGGGCCGGAGACCAGGATGGTGGCCGACTTCACCCCCGCCTGCTCGCCCTCGCTGCTCTCGGTCAGCGTCACCTTGTAGCCGCGCTTCTCGGCCCAGCGGGTGTACATGCGCAGCAGCATCTCGGCCCAGTCCTGGGCCTCGGTGCCGCCGGCGCCGGCGTTGACCTCGAGGTAGCAGTCGTTGGCGTCGGCCTCTCCAGACAGCAGGCTCTCGATCTCGCGGCGCTTCGCCTCGGCGGCGAGCCGCTCGAGGTCGGCGACCGCCGCGTCTGCCGTCGCGGCGTCGCCCTCGGCTTCGGCGAGTTCGATCAGCTCGAGGCTGTCCTGCACCTCGGCCTCCAGGCGCTTCACGCCCTCCACCTGGTCGGAAAGCCGCCCGCGCTCGCGCATCACCGCCTGCGCCTCGGCCGGCCTGTCCCACAGCGACGGGTCCTCGGATTTCGCGTTCAACTCCTCCAGCCGGCGCAGCGCGCGGTCCCAGTCGAGATGGGCGCGCAGCAGCGACAGGCTCTCGGCGATCTGCCCCTTCAGGTGTTCGGCATCGGCTCTCATGGCCGGGCGGTCAGTAGAGCCCGCCCAGCCCGCTGTCGAGACGCTGCGCGCCCTCCCCCCCCGCGAAGGGATCGAGCGGCGGCCGCGCCGCATCCTCGGTGCCGGGGCGGAAGGCTTCCAGCATGGTCTGGCCGTTCGGGAGCGTGATGCGGCGGTAGGAGATGCCGGGCGGGGCGCGGAACGGCACGGCCGGCGTGTCGCGCAGCGCCGCGCGCACCACGCTGTTGAAGATGGGTGCTGCGTTGGTGCCGCCCGTTTCGCCGGTGCCGAGGCTGCGCGGCTCGTCGTAGCCGACCCACACCGCCACCACGAGTTCCGGGGTGAAGCCGACGAACCAGTTGTCGCGGTAGTCGTCGGTCGTGCCGGTCTTGCCGGCGACGGGGCGCGTCAGCCCCGCGCCCGCGCGCCCGCCGGTGCCGCGCTGCACGGCACCCTGCAGCAGGCTCACCATCTGGTAGGCGGCGATCGGGTCGGCGACGCGCTGGCGCTGGTCGGCGAGCGCGGGCGGCCCGGCCTCCGGCCCGCTGCCGCAGGCGTCGCAGCGGCGGGTATCGCCGCGGAAGATCACCCGGCCGCGCCGGTCCTGCACGCTGTCGATCAGCGTCGGGGTGACGCGGAAGCCGCCATTGACGAAGGTGGCGTAGGCCGCCGCCTGGCGGATCACGGTGGTTTCCCCGGCCCCCAGCGCCATCGCCAGGAAGGGCGGCATGTTGTCGATCACGCCGAAGCGGCGGGCGGTGTCCACCACCCGGTCCATGCCGATCTCCTGCGCCAGCCGCACGGTGACGAGGTTGAGGCTGCGCTCCATCGCGGTGCGCATCGTCACCCAGCCCTGCGGCTGGCCGGAATAGTTGCCCGGGCGCCAGACCGGCTGGCCGGGCAGGCGTATCTCCACCACATCGTCGAGCAGCAGCTGGTTCGGCGGGATGCCGAGTTCGAGCGCCGGGAAATACACGAAGGGCTTGAACGAGGAGCCGGGCTGGCGCTGCGCCTGGGTCGCCCGGTTGAACCAGGAGCGGTCGAGCGACCAGCCGCCCGCCATCGCCAGCACGCGGCCCGAGCGCGGCTCCATCGCCACCACCGCGCCTTCCACCTCCGGCACCTGGCGCAGCACGGCGCGTTCCGGGCGGGCGGCCACGGTGCGGCCCTGCGCGGGCGTCGCCGCCAGCGGCTCCACCAGCACCACGTCGCCGGGCGAGAGGATGTCCTGCAATCGCCGCGGCGCGGGACCGAGCACGCCGCCCTCCCGCACCGAGCGGGCCCAGGCATGGTCCTCGATCAGCAGCGGCAGGGTGCGCGGCGTCAGCGTGCCGTCGGCCGCGCGCTCCAGGAAGGAGACGCGCGCCTGGCGCTCCGCGACCTCCCGCACCACGGCCAGCCGCCATTCCGGCAGGGTGCCGGGCACGCGGGGCTGCGCCGCCAGCGCCGCGCGCCACTCCGCTTCCCCATGCGCGATGTTCTGCGCGACGGGGCCCCGCCAGCCGCCGCGGCGGCGGTCATAGGCCATCAGCCCCTCGCGCAGGGACCGCTCGGCGGCCTCCTGCAGCGCCGGGTCCATGGCGGTGCGGACGACGAGGCCGCCCATCGTCGTCGCCTCCTGCCCGAAGCGGCTGATCAGCTCGCGCCGCACCTCCTCGGTGTAGTGGCCGCCGACGGCCACCATGTCGGGGCGGCGGAAGATGCGGGCGGTAAGCGGCTCGGCGCGGGCCTCGGCGGCCTGTTCGGCGGTGATGTGCCCGTCGGCCAGCATCCGCCCGATCACCCAGTTGCGCCGGGCGATCGCCGCCTCGCGCTGGCGGAGCGGATGGTAGTTGGCCGGCCCCTTCGGCAGGGCGGCGAGGTAGGCGGCCTCGGCGATCGTCAGTTCCGACAGGTCGCGGTTGAAGTAGGTCTGCGCCGCCGCCGCCACGCCATAGGCCTGGGCGCCGAGGAAGATCTCGTTCAGGTAGATCTCGAGGATGCGGTCCTTGCTCATCGCCTGTTCCAGGCGGATGGCGAGGATCGCCTCGCGGATCTTCCGCAGCACCGAGACATCCGCCCCCACCAGCATGTTCTTCGCCACCTGCTGGGTGATGGTGGAGGCGCCGACGGGCCGCCGGCCGGTGGCGAGGTCGCGCAGGTTCTGCACCGCGGCGCGCAGGATGGCGACCGGATCCACCCCGACATGCGTGCGGAAATTCTGGTCCTCGGCGCTGATGAAGGCGTTCTGCACATGCGCGGGAATCGCGTCCAGCGGCACGAACACCCGCCGCTCCTGCGCGAGTTCCGCCATCAGCCGCGAATCGGCGGCGAAGATGCGGCTCATCTGCGGCGGCTCGTATTCCGCGAGCCAGCTGTGGTCGGGCAGGTCCGCCTCGATCGAGCGGTAGATGCCATAGGCGCCGATCGCGCCGGCCACCATCAGCACGATCGAGGCGACGAAGCCGAGGCGGATCAGCCGCCCGAACAGCGGGCGGCGGCGCGGCGGTTTCGGCGCCGCCTCGGCGGCGGCCTTCGCCCGGCCCCGGCGGGGTGCGCGCTCGTCGCTGACCATCGCCATCCGGCCATCCGCCCTGAGATCGGGCGTGCCGTCGGTCGGACTGCGTCGCGGGTGGGTGTCGGGGGCCATGCGTTCTCCTAGCCGATCCGGGCCGGGCGGGCCAATCACCGTCCCGCGCGCGCGGCCCAGGCGCCGACCGCATCGGCGATCGCGCGGGCCAGCCTGGCGCGGTGGCGGGGGTCGCGCAGCGCAGCCTCGTCCTCCGGGTGGGAGAGGAAGCCGAGTTCCACCAGCACGGACGGCACGTCCGGCGCCTTCAGCACCGCGAAGGCCGCCTGACGGTGCGGCTGCGTCAGCATGGGCGAGGCGCGTTCCAGCGCCGCCACCAGCAGCCGCGCGACGCCGATCGAGCCCGCCTGCGTCTCCCGCTGCACCAGGCTGATCAGGATCCGCGCCACTGCCGGGTCCTCGGTCGGCAGCGGCAGGCCGCCGGCGGCGTCGGCGGCGTTCTCGCGCCGCGCCAGCGCCTCGGAAAGCTCGTCGGAGGCGGTTTCCGACAGGGTGTACACGGACGCGCCCCGCGCGCCGGGCGCGCTGTCGGCGTGCAGCGACAGGAACAACGCCGCGCCGCGGCTGCGGGCGAAGGCGACGCGGTCGGCCAGCGCCACGAAGCGGTCGCCCGTCCGCGTCATCGCCACCCGCACCCGCCCGCCCCGCTCCAGCAGACGCCGGAGTTCGGCGGCGGCCGCGAGGGCGATCCGCTTCTCCTGGGTGCCCTGGCCGCCGATCGCGCCCGGGTCGCTGCCGCCATGCCCGGGGTCCAGCACCACCAGCGGCCGCTGGGGCGGCCCGCCCCCCTCGGCGAGCGGCCGGGAGGAGGCGGCGAGGCGCCGGAACGCATCGGCCGGGCCGGGCGAGAGATCGAGCGCCAGAACCCCGCCCGCTGCCGCAGCGCGCGGTGCGGCGACCGGCCCGGCGAGGTCCAGCACCACCCGCGTCGGGCCGGTCAGCAACCGAACCTGCCGCACCAGCCCCTCGCCCGGCGCAGCGCGGGGCGCGGGCAGGGTGGCGGCACCGAGCTCCAGCACCAGGCGCGGCGGGCGGTCCAGCGCGGAGAGCCGCCAGCGCGCGCCGGCGGGCAGGCGGATGGCGACGCGCACCCCCCGCCCCTGGGCGGCGACGGTCACCGCAGGCCCCTGCCCCCGCGCCGGCAGCGGCGCGGCCAGCACCAGCAGCCCAAGCAGCGCGCGCCGCGTCGCCTCGCGGCCGGGCAGGCCGCTCATTCGCCTCCTCCGCCCCAGGTCACGAACCGGTTGTGCCTGCCGGATGAGCAGGTTGCAAGGCGAAGTTGCGGCGGCGTGCCATCACGGCACGGCAGGAGCCGATGCGCCCTTGTGACAAAGCCGGGGCGGACCTATGGTGGCGCCGCCCTGGCGGCATGCGCCGCCGGAGTTGCCCGTTTGGCGACAGCCGCGCCCTGGGCCGGACCGGAGGGTCCGGACGCGCGGCTCCGGCCGGTGCCCCGCCCCACGCCCCGTAAGGGGGTGGCGCGCGCGGAGGACCGGCGGGCCCTTGCGGAATGCTCCGGCCCGGCCCCGGTCTTCCGGCCGCATCATCCCGATGCGCCCCGGCTTCCGGTCCTGTCGGAACAGCGTCTGCCGCGGCCTGTCCGTGCCCGCGCGCCTGCCACCCGGCTTGCGCCCGCGGGGCCGATGCCGGGGCCGGGCACGCGCTGCAACCAGGGCCGCGCCCGAGATGGGCAGGCCCCGCCGGAGGGGACCGAAGGACCGACGCATGGATCGCAGGATTCGCGCCTCGGCCCCCCCGTCTCCGGCCCGGCCCCCGAGACCCCGTTCCGCCGCAGGACGCGATGGCGCCGCGGCGGGGAGACCCGCTTCCCATGACCAAACGCATGCTGATCGACGCATCCCACCCGGAAGAAACCCGGGTGGTGGTGCTGGATGGCAACCGCCTCGAGGAATTCGATCTTGAGACCGCCGGCCGGAAGCCGCTGAAGGGCAACATCTACCTGGCCCGCGTGGTCCGGGTGGAGCCGAGCCTGCAGGCCGCGTTCGTGGAATATGGCGGGAACCGCCACGGCTTCCTGGCCTTTGGCGAGATCCACCCCGACTACTACCAGATCCCCGTCGCCGACCGGCAGCGCCTGCTGGCGATGCAGGCCGAGGAGGCCCGCGAGGCCGCCGCCGCCGAGGAGGCCGCCGAGGCCGAGGCGGAAGGCGCCACGGAGCCGCGCCGCGACGGCCGCCGCCGCGACCGCCGCCGCGGCCGCCGCGGCGACGCCCGGCGCGAGGTGGCCGAGGCGCTGGCCTCCGCCGGCACCGCCGACCCGGCCGAGCCTGCGGGCGAGGCGAATGTGCCGCTCGGCGTCGCCCCGCCCGAGGGGGAGGCCCCGGCAGCGGAGGCCGATGCCGCCGGCGAGCCGCCCCCCGCCGCGGAGCCCATGGCGCCGGCCGCCGAACCCGCGGTGCGGGCCGAGTCCGCAAGCGCGCCGATGGCCGCCGAACGGCCGGCGGCTGGCGCGTCCGCCGAACCCGTGGCCGTTGCGCCTGCCGACGCCGAGCCGCCGGCCCCTTCCGCCGCCGAGCCGCCGCCCGCCGCCCCCGACGCGCCTCCCTCCCCAGGCGCCCCCCGCGCCCAGCCGATGGCGATGGCGAGCGACACCCGCACCGCCGACGCCGAGCCCATGGCCGAGGACGAGGACGAGGAGGAGCGCGAGGACGACGCCCCCGCCCCCGAACTGATCGGCGGCACCACCGAGGAGGAGGCGCGCGAGCGCCGGCCCCCGCCGCGCTTCCTGCGCAACTACAAGATCCAGGAGGTGATCAAGCGCCGGCAGATCATGCTGGTGCAGGTCGTCAAGGAGGAGCGCGGCGGCAAGGGCGCGGCGCTGACCACCTACATCTCGCTCGCCGGCCGCTTCTCGGTGCTGATGCCGAACAGCCCGCGCGCCGGCGGCGTGTCGCGCAAGATCACCTCGCTCGCCGACCGCAAGCGCCTGCGCGAGACGATCGACGAGCTCGGCCTGCCCGAGGGGATGAGCATGATCATCCGCACCGCCGGGGCGCAGCGGCCGAAGCAGGAGATCCTGCGCGACGGCGAGTATCTGCTGAAGCTGTGGGACGACATCCGCGAGCGCACCCTGGCCTCCACCGCCCCCTGCCTGATCTACGAGGAGGCGGATCTGCTCAAGCGCTCGATCCGCGACGTGCTCTCCCGCGACGTCGAGGAGGTGTGGGTCGAGGGCGAGGCCGCCTTCCAGGAGGCGCGCGAGTTCACCCGGCTGCTGATGCCGCAGCAGGAGAAGAAGATCAGGCTGTACAACGACCGGACGATGCCGCTGTTCGCGCGGCACGGGGTCGAGGCGCAGCTCGATGCGATGATGTCGCCGGTGGTGCAGCTGAAGTCGGGCGGCACCATCGTCATCCACCAGACCGAGGCGCTGGTCGCGATCGACGTCAACTCCGGACGCGCCACCCGCGACCGCCATATCGAGGACACCGCGCTCAAGGTGAACCTGGAAGCGGCCGAGGAGATCGCCCGCCAGCTCAGGCTGCGCGACCTCGCCGGCCTCATCGTCATCGACTTCATCGACATGGAGAGCGCGAAGCACGACGCGCTGGTCGAGAAGCGGCTGAAGGAGGCGCTGAAGACCGACCGCGCCCGCATCCAGGTCGGCCGCATCAGCCATTTCGGCCTGCTCGAGATGAGCCGCCAGCGGCTGCGCCCGTCGCTGACCGAGCATTCCTTCATCACCTGTCCGCACTGCAAGGGCCTCGGCATCGTCCGCAGCCCGGAGAGCGCCGCGCTGCAGGTGCTGCGCGCGATCGAGGAGGAGGGCGCCAGGCGCCGCGCCGGCGAGATCCTGGTGCGCGCCGCGCCGGGCGTCGTGCTGCACATCCTGAACCGCAAGCGCGACCGGCTGATGGCCGTCGAGCGCGCCTCTGCGATGACCGTGCTGCTCGAGCCGGACGAGGCGATGCTGGCCGCCGAGTTCCGCATCGAGCGGACCCGCGCCCCCGCGCCCGTCGCGCCCGCCGCCGAGCCGGCGCCCGCGCTGCGCATGGACTACGCCGCCGAGGCGGAGGCCGAGGCCGAAGCGGATTCTCCCGCCGAGGCCGCCGAGGCCGCGCCCGGCGTCGCCGCCGAGGAGGGCACGGCCGAGGAGCGCGGCGACCGCCGCCGCCGCCGCCGCCGCCGTCGCCGCGGGCGGCGCGACATGGCCGACCAGGCGGCCGGCGCCGAAGCCGGCGAGGAGGGCGAAGACGGCGAGGAGGAGGCCGAGCAGGCCGCCGAACCCGACGCCGCCGAACCCCCCGCGCCCGAGGCGCCCGCCGAGGCGGCCCCCGAGGAGGCCGCGCCCCGCGGCCGCCGCCGCCGCGGCCCCCGCCGCGACGAGGCCGAGCGACCCGCCGTGCCGCGCCCGACGCCGGCCGACCCCTTCGCCGGCACCCTCGACGACATCTTCGAGGCGATGGACGCGATGGAGAAGGCGGCCGAAGCCGCGCTGCGCCCGAAGGCGGAACCCGTGGAGGCCGCGACGCAGCCTGCGGCGGCCATCGCACCGCCCGTGCCCGCGACGGAGCCGCCAGCCACCCCCGCGGCGGAGCCGCCAGCCACCCCCGCGGCGGAGCCGCCAGCCACCCCCGCGGCGGAGCCGCCAGCCACCCCCGCGGCGGAGCCGCCCGCCGAGCCCGCCGCGGCAGCCCCGCCCGAGCCCCTGCCCGCGCCCGCCGCCGACGCACCCGCCCCCGCGCCGGAACCCTCCGGCCCGGTCGCCGCGCCCCCGATTCAGCCGGTCCCGGTCGAGCAGGCGGCGGATGTCCCGCGCCGCCGCGGCTGGTGGTCGCGCTGACACGACACCATCGAGGAGAGCCGGATGCTTGCCCGTGACCTGATGACGACCCACCTCGTCACCGTCCCGCCGGACATGCCGCTTTCGGCAGTGGCGCGGCTGATGGCGGAGCGGGGCATCTCCGGCGTGCCGGTCGTCGGCGCCGACGGCGCGCTGCTCGGCATGCTGACGGAGGGCGACCTGATCCGCCGCCTGGCGTCCGCGACCGACAAGCCGACCTCCTGGTTCGCCGGGCTGTTCGCCACGCCTAGCGCGCAGGCCGCGCGCTTCGCCAAGACGCATGGCCGCCGCGCCCGCGATGCGATGACGATCTCCCTGCACACCGCCACCGAGGACACGCCCGTCGAGCAGATCGCCGCGCTGTTCGAGCGCACCGGCATACGCCGCGTGCCGATCCTGCGAGATGGCAGGCTCGTCGGCCTCGTCTCGCGGGCCGACCTGCTGCGCGCGCTGCTCGACGCCGAGGATGCCGGCAGCCCGGCGCAGCGCAGCGACGCCGAGATACGCCGCGACATCGTGCACCGCATGAAGCAGGAACCCTGGGCGGACACGTTCTTCGTGTTCCCCGAGGTGAAGGACGGCGCGGTGACGTTCTACGGCTTCTGCCGCTCCGACGCCGTGGAGCAGGGGCTGCGCGTGCTGGCCGAGGCGGTGCCGGGCGTGACGTCGGTGACGTTCGACCTCTCGCGCCCGCCGCCCTTCGTGGCGACGGCCTGAACGGCCGCTACAGCTGCCGCCGTCCGGTGAACAGGACGGCGGCCAGCATCCCGCCGACCGCGAGCCCGACGCCGAGCACCGTCACCGGCCCGAGCGGCTCGCCCAGCACCAGCGCCGCCGACAGCACCGCGACCACGGGGCCGAGCACCGGCAGCGCCGCCGCCTTGGTGGCGCCGAGTTTCTCCGCCGCCTTGGCGTAGAGGAACACCGAGAAGGCGCCGACCACGACGCCCTGCGCCACCGCCTGGAAGGCGATGGACTGCCAGGGCATCTGCAGCAGGATGTGCAGCCGGAACGGCGCCCAGAGCGGCAACAGGGCGGCGGACAGGATCGTCACCGCCGCCACCGCCGGGATCGCCGGCACCTGCCAGGCTCGCAGCAGGATGGTGAAGAAGGACCAGGTGACGCCGGCGCAGACCAGCAGCAGGTCGCCCTTCCACGCCCCCGGGAACTCGCCGAGCAGGCCGTCCAGCCCCATCAGCGCCACCCCCGCCGCCATCACGGCGAGCGCGGCGATGCGCCCGCGCGTCGGCGCCTCGCGCAGGATCGGGATGGCGATCAGCGTGCCGACGATGGCGACGACGATGGGCGGGATGGTGCCGGCGTGGCTGGCCGGCGCCCACACCACGGCGGCGGCGTAGAACAGGCTGTTCGGCACGCCGCCCGCGATGGCCAGCACCACCAGTCGCCGCCAGCCGACGGCGACGATGGCGCGGCGCGCCTTCCACGCGAAGGGGGCGAGCGCGGCGGCGGCGGCGGCGTAGCGGAGCGCCACGATGTCCAGCGGCTGGAAGCCTTCCAGGATCGCCGCGCGGGAGATGACGGCATAGACGCCCCAGATCGTCGTGGCGGATACGCCGAGCAGGAGGCCGACGAGAAGGTTCCGGGTCACGCCGTCAGCATGGCCCGCCAAGCGGGTCGCGCCCAGCGGGCCGATGGCGGCGGAATGACAGGGCGGCCATGCGCCGCCGGGGGGTCAGGCGCCGCGGATGTCGTTCACCCCGCGGCCCGCCACATCCCACGCCGCGCCATAGGCATGGATGGAGATCGCCGGCGTCGTGCCGCAATTGCCGAGGCGATGGATCAGATGTGGTGCGCCCGGGCCATGGCAGGCGTCGCCAGGACCGAGCAGCCGGCAGCCGGTCGGCGCCGGCGGATCGCCGGGCGCGAAATGGTGTTCCGTCAGCACGCCGGAGACGACGCCGAAGGCGCACCAGACATGGTGCGCGTGCACCGGCGACATCTGCCCCGGCTGCCACAGCAGCGCGACGAGCGTGTAGCGCCCGAGCGGATCGGCATGCAGCAGGTGGCGCGCATAGCGCTCGGCGCCGGGGGTGAAGGCCACGCCGTCCACGAGCGCCGGATCGGCCAGCAGCGGCGCGAGCGACGCCTGCGGCGCGGCGGTCAGGCAGGCCGCGTCGGCGGCGGCGACCAGCCGGGCGAGCGCGTTCGGCCGCGCGAGCATCATGGTCATGGCAGCACCGGAAGGCCGGAGGGGGCGGAGGTGAGCGCGTCGAGCACCATCGCGCGGCTGGCCGCGACCTGCTCGCGCATCAGGGCGGCGGCCGCCTCGGCGCGGCCAAGCGCCAGCGCCTCGATCAGCGCCGCGTGTTCATGCGCCATCTCGCCGGTGCGGTCGCGGCGCTTCAGGCCGAGGACGAGCATGCGGGTGCTCTCATCCAGCAGCCGGCCGATCTGGCGGGCGAGACGGCTGTTCCCCGACAGGTCGGCCACCGCGACGTGGAAGGCGCGGTTGGCGTCGAGGAAGGCGAGCGCGCTGTCCGAGTCGTCCGGGCGGTAGCCGGCGGCGCAGACGTCATCCAGCCGCCGCAGCGCGGCGGCGTCCACCCGCCCGGCGGCGCGGCGCGCGGCCTCCGGCTCCAGCAGCAGGCGGAGATCGAACACCTCGTGGATGTCGCGGATGGTGACGAGCGCCACCACCCAGCCGCGGCGGGGCATGGCCTGGATCAGCCCCTCGTCGGCGAGCCGCGCGAGGGCCGCGCGCACCGGCGCCCTGCCGAGGCCGAGGCGCTCGGCGGCCTGCGCTTCCGACAGCGTGTCGCCGGGGGCGAACGCGGTGGTCAGGATCTCCCGCCGCAGCAGGGCGGTGGCCTGTTCGGTGAGGGAGGGGGCGGGGTCGGGGGGCGACAGGTGGGACATGGCGCTGACCCCATCAGTGACATGTCAGCAACATGGCGTAAAGCCGCAATCGGGGGGCCGGCAACGAAAAACCCCGGCGCGGAGGCCGCGCCGGGGTCCTTGTAAGTCTGGCTCATCCGCGCGGGCCTCGGCTAACGTTGGCGGTGCGGTGGCGGGCGAAAGGCCGCAGGGCCCTGGGGCGTTTGAGCCCGTGGCTGAGCCTGTGCCTTCGCCCGCCGTTCCAT